>FWPV01006626.1_pt1 | contig 20833 bp, 16 predicted proteins | sample 2228371 | NCBI WGS metagenome assembly FWPV01 (sample SAMEA103939776, study PRJEB20133) | metagenome | reverse complement strand
CCAGATGCTTCCAAAAGGGGTGCCCGTTCTGGGGACAACGGCTACTGCAAACGATCGTGTTGTTGCCGATGTCCAGGCGCAATTAGGCTCAGGGCTTACCATTCTACGTGGCTCCCTTGCCCGCGAATCCCTGCGCCTTCAAAATATCCGACTATCGAGTCAGAGTGAGCGGTTGGCCTGGTTAGCAGAAAATCTGCCAAAATTCAAGGGCAGCGGAATCATCTACTGCCTGACCATTGCGGATACCATGCGGGTAACCGGCTGGTTAAAAGCAAAAGGCTTTGCGGCTGAAGCGTATCATGCCGGCGATGATGGAAGCGTGGATCGCCCGGCTTTAGAACAGGCGTTTCTCAATAACGAAATCAAAATACTGGTCGCCACGGTTGCCCTCGGAATGGGTTTCGATAAGCCGGATATTGAATTTGTCATCCATTTTCAACGGCCTGGATCAGTGGTGGCTTACTATCAGCAGGTCGGCCGCGCAGGGCGGGCAGTTGATAAATCGTATGGTATATTGCTGAATGGCGCTGAAGATGATGAAATTCAGAACTACTTTATTGACTCGGCCTTTCCCAGCGCGCAGACACTTCAATCCATCCTCAAGGTGCTAGAAAACAGCGAAGGTTTGTCATTGTACGAGATTTTGGCCAGAGTAAACACTTCGAAATCAATGGCAGAGAAAGCTCTCAAGTTGCTGGAAGTTGATGGAGCAGTTGGACAGACATATGAAAAAAAAGTGCTATATTTCCGCACACCCAATCCCTGGAATCCAGATACAAAGAGAATCAATCGCGTGCTGGACTTGCGGAGATCTGAACTCGCTCAAATGCAAACCTATGTGGATCATCAGGGCTGCTTAATGCAATTCCTGCTGAGGGAATTGGACGACCCCAACCCTTCTCCTTGCGGTCTTTGTGCGAATTGCCGGGGAAGGGGTCTCTCTGCGTCCGTCAATCAAAAACTGGTCATTGAGGCAGAAAACTTCCTGAAGAGCGACCAAATCACAATATCACCGCGTAAACAATGGCCTGTTGGCTTGTTCCCGGATCAAAAACGTAAAATTCCGCTAGAGTATCAGAACAATGTAGGGCGTTCATTATGTTTTTACGGCGATGCAGGTTGGGGGAAACTGGTTCGATCGGGAAAATACCAGGACGGTCACTTTAGTGATGAATTGGTAAAAGCAGCGGTTCATTTGATCCGCGACCTGTGGCAGCCTGATCCATTTCCAACCTGGGTTACCGCAATTCCATCTACACGTCATCCAAATCTTGTGCCCGATTATGCAATTCGCCTAGCTGACTCAATGTGCATTCCATTCTGCCCGGTTATCCATCGGACAAGGGAAACCCCTGAACAAAAGACTATGCAGAACAGTACCATGCAGGCCCGCAATGTGATTAATACAATACGGATAAACCGAACAATCCCGAATGGACCGGTCTTATTGGTAGACGATATTATAGATTCAGGTTGGACATTGACCTTGGCTGGATACCTGTTAAAGAAAAATGGTAGCGGACCAGTCTACCCATTTACATTGGCACAAGCTGTCTCAAGGAATGCAAACGGATGACACTTACTCCTGATTCTCAAGTCTTATTATTGCTTTGCTCGCACCTGGGACTTTCCACATCGCTCGAGTATGCGCCATTGACGTTGAAAGACTGGAATCAGTTGGTAAAAAAATTACAATCCTTATCCATGCGTCCAGCGGCTTTATTGGGGCTTAATACAGAAGAACTCAACAAGCTGCTGGGGACAACAGAAGAAGAAACAGAACGAATCGCACGCCTTTTACAGCGAAGCGGATCCCTTGCCATTGAGCTGGAGCGTCTCGAATCCTTAGGAATTCATGTGCTGACCAGGGCCGATGCAGATTATCCCACGAAATACAGGCAGCGACTAAGGGATTCAGCCCCCACGATGTTATTCTACGCTGGCGAGAAATCACTTCTTGGACAGCCTGGCATTGCAGTGGTGGGTTCGCGTCAGGTTGATGAAGCTGGTAAAGATTGCGCTGACTTCCTGGGAAATGCCTGTGGTTTATCCGGCTTGGTATTGTACTCAGGCGGGGCGAGAGGTGTTGATACCATCAGCATGAATTCGGCTTTGTCTGCCCGAGGCACTGCAGTTGGAATACTCGCAAATGGCCTTGAAAAGGCAATCCGAGACCCTCAAAATAGGGATGCGCTCAGTAGGGGGGATTTATGCCTCGCGACACCGTATTCCCCTACCGCGCCTTTTTCGGTTGGCGCGGCTATGGGTCGCAACAAATTGATCTACGCTTTAGCGGATTTCGCCATTGTGGTGGCCAGTGACGCAGAAAAAGGCGGCACATGGGCTGGGGCTACAGAAGCACTAAAAGCGAAATGGGTTCCTGTTTTTGTTTTAGATCATCCTGAAATGCCCCAAGGTAATGTCTTGCTGATTAAGAAAGGCGCATTCAGATTCCCCCATCCCTTTCCGGAAAACCATCTTCAGTTAAGAATTTGGTTGGAACGTCATTCTGCTGCAATAAAATCAGACCCGAACCAGCCTAGTCTTTTTTGATGTTTTAAGAATAAAATTGCGATAGATGAGTTTATTTATCATAATTTTCAATAATTATAAATTCTACGAAACAACATCGGCATCTAAGAAAAGAACCACCCTGCTCAACCCTCCGCTCCTCTGACGAACCGCCTGCGCAGGCGAGAGAGCCCGTAAGCCAGGGTATGACTGCCTTCCGGTTAAAACATTGATGCTGTGATTAATTTCCAATCGCGTCGGGGCGCAGGGCGTTTAGATTGACGGACATCATGAATCGACCCTGCGCCCCTACGGTTGGCGGTTGGAATGGATTGCGGGCGCAGGGCGTTTGGATTGACCACCATCAGGGGATTAACCCTGCGACCCTACGGGATGTGACAATCATCAATGGGTTGATCGGTTTCTGTAGGGGGGCAGGGTTTCAGAATAGTTTGTTTCCACACCAGAACGCCCTGCGCCCCCAAACGCACCGGTATCCACACGGGCGCAGGGGATCATAATTGACCGGCGACAGAGGATGAACCCTGCGCCCCTACGGTTGGCGGCTAGGATGGTTTTCGGGCGTAGGGGGTGACCCTTGATGATGCCGTTCCCGCATTCCCATGCGACTCACCGGAGACCGCATCTTTTTATTCCGACACGATGGAAAACCGCCGACTAATCTTCTCGTGTATCCGTCAGGATCCTTAGACCATCATCCGCACTTCCGTGACCTCGTAGTGCTGCGAGCGGGCGTCGTAGCGAGCGAGCACCGCCCGGGCTTTGGACGGCACCACTGCCTGTTCGTAATCCTCGCCGGCGAATTCGCGCACGGCTTCGAGCGAATCGAACCACATAATGGTCACGAACTCCACCTCTCCGCCGACCTCGCGGCGGAAAAGCTGGATGCCCTTAAAACCGTTGATCTGCCTGCTCTCGATCCCGGTGAAGATTTCCTCCTTAAGCAAGGCCTCATACATATCCGCATTCTGCGGGGTGGTCCAGCCGTGCCAGATCCGTCCAATCATGGATAATGCTCCCTTATCGAATAGGTCGAGTACCTGCTCTCACTGCCTGGTTCAACGATCATAAAAATCTACAAAAAAGGTGGAATTTGATTTTACCTTAACAATGACAAGGCCGCTGAAATCCACGCCAATAACCGCCGCACCCTTACAAATTTATGGTGCGCATATTTGCGCTTAAATTCCATTGCACCCCGCCTTGCGGCTCTCCTCCGGCTGTGCGGCTCATCGACCGCTGTCTCAGCCTGCTGGTACGCGGCCTGCGCAAGCAGCGGGTATATTTCTTTTGACAGGGGACCACAGCACCACTCCCCGATTCTGAAGCCGTCACCCTCATCGCCCGCGACGGCTTGGGACACGCCGAGCCCGCGTTGCGGTACCAACTGTCCGGCCAGACCCAGATCGAGACGGTCGGCGGGATGATCAGCATCCTCTATGCCCAGCGGCAGACCGCCAAGGAGATATCGGCCTAACCGAGCGGATTAAGCGAACCACTCCTCAAAGGGAATCTAAGCAAGAGGATGGATTCCGGAATATTCGACGCCGGCCTGCGCCAGGATTTGTTCCACCTGAGTATGAAAGCCGGCGTCGAAGCGTAAGGCGATACCGCAGTCGGAGGATAAATGCCTCGGCGTTGGGATCAGCTTCACATGCAGTCCCGCTTTGCTCAGCAGGCTCTCCGCTCTTAACACAGACGAATTCGTATAAAAGAGAATGACCTCATATTTCATCGTCGAACAATCCGCTCTACCGCACGAATTGCCTGATCAATTTCAGCGCGGGTGGTCAGCGGCCCGGTTGAAAATCTGACGGTGCCTTCGGGAAATGTGCCAATTGTGCGGTGGGCTGCCGGGGCACAGTGCAGCCCGATCCGGCACAACACCCCTGCTTCCTCATCTAAACGCAGACCCAGATCCGACAAGCTGAGGTCGGCTGCGGTAAAGGATACGACCCCGGTCCGCCTGGATAGGTCTCGCGGGCCGTACACCTGAATCCCTGGGATGCTCTCCAGTCCAGCAAGGATTAAACCCGTGAGCTCTAATTCGTGTCCCCGGATGGTCTCCACGCCTCTCTCTATGACCCAGGCGATCCCCGCCCCCAAGCCGGCGATCCCGACCCCATTGGGGGTCCCGCACTCAAACTTGTCGGGCAGGAAATCCGGCTGAATTTCGAATTCAGAACGGCTGCCGGTGCCTCCTTGAAGTAGCGGAGCGATTCTTCCAGGGTCCACTCGTTCCCCGAGGATTAACGCCCCTGTCCCGGGTGGCCCATGCAGCCCTTTGTGACCGGAAAAGGCCAGGAGATCGATCCCCATTTGCTGCATATCGATAGTCAGGACGCCCGAGGTCTGGGCAGCGTCGACCAAAAGCAGTCCCCCGGCCGCTCTGACACAGGCAGAAATCTCAGTCACCGGCGCGATCGAACCGACCACGTTGCTGGCATGGTTGATGACAGCCAGATCCACACCCTTCTGAACGGCGCGCCCGAAGGCAGCTGTGTCCAGCAAGCCGTCGGGCGCGCATGGGACTACCTCGACCAGAACACCGCGCTTTTCAAGTTCGCGCAAGGGGCGCATGACCGCATTGTGCTCAACAGACCCCGTGACAACCCGGCTGCCAGGTTTCAGGAATCCATGCAGCGCAAGGTTGATAGCATGGGTTGCGTTCAGCGTAAAGATCACCCGCAGCGGGTCAGGGGCGTGAAAGAACTCGGCGACAGTTTCCCGCACCTGATAAACTACCCGTCCGGCGGCTATGGACAGGCGGTGTCCTGATCGGCCCGGATTTCCTCCGGAGAATTCCAGGAAATCCGCCATCGCCTTGATCACGCCGGCGGGTTTTGGCCATGAGGTCGCAGCGTGGTCGAGATAGATCAAGATCCCTGCCCCTCCTCCCTGGACAAGGTGATTCGGAAACTCCCGTCAGGCTCCAACTCGCTCTCGCCAGACCAGCCGGCATTCTTCGCTGTCCGAATGACGTTGTCTCGCGAAGTGACCGAATCAACCAGGACAATCACTGTGCCGTGCATGAGCTTTTTCAGCGTCTCCCGAGTCTGCATGGCAGGTTCAGGGCACGAGAGTCCGCGAGCATCTACTGTAACCGAGTTCATGTTGCACCTCCAACCGATTCGCGGAAGGTCAATCCAATAACAATCGCGGCGAGTAGACCGAATCCCACAGCGTACGGTCCATAGGCGCCTGGCCCGCTGGGCGAGGACGCCAGGCTGAAATTGTGGGCAAAGCCGGCACCGACGATCATCCCCAAGCTGAAAATGGCTGCGTCGCCGTCGCCCTCACCAGAAAGGAACAACTGGCGCCCCGGGCAGCCTCCGGCCAGGGTGAAGGCCAACCCTGCCAGGACCATCCCGCCGAAATTCCACAGCCAGGAAGTGTGCGCAACGGGCTGCCCTTCGAAGCCCGGCTTGAACTGTCCCAGCGCCAGGTTGGCGATAAAGGCTGCAAGCACCAGAGCGAAAATCCCGTTCAACAGGTGGCTATCGCGCAGCAATACCGCATCCCGGACAGCCCCGACGGTGCAAAACCGGCTTCGCTGCGCCAGGAACCCGACCAGCAGGCCGACCGCAAGAGCGACGACGAGACCAGCGTGCTGGCTTCCAGGACCGGTTTCGGAGAAGAAAATCGGACCGACCGGATTCCCCTCGGCGTCCCGTCCAAATTGGATTCCAAGTATCAGAAGCGCCAGCAAGATCACCATCACAACGGGCATCACCCATCCCAAAGCTTTTGGCGCAGGCCGGCTGCGGCCCAGGCTGAATCCCCGCTTGAGAAATACGATCCCCAAGCCGATGCCCGCGAACAGCCCCAAAATGCCGGGAATGGCGTTCCAATCCCCGCCGCTCAGACGCAGATATGCCCGCCAAGGGCATCCGAGGAAAACCAGCGCTCCGATGACCGCGAGCATACCAAGCAGGAAACGCACCAGGGGGGCTGAGCCTGTCCGCGGCTTGAATTCTCGGAAGATCAGAGCAGCGGCCAGAGAGCCCAGGACAAATCCGATGATCTCCGGGCGGATGTACTGAACCACAGCAGCCCGGTGAAGACCCAAAGCGCCGGCAATATCCCGGCTGAAACAGGCGACGCAGATGCCCATATTGCCCGGGTTGCCAAGCTTCACTAAGACCGGGGCCAATACCCCCACGACCAGCCCGGTAAGGATCGTTTTCTAAGGAGACGTCAGGAAACGAGAAAGCGAAGACATACAGGCTCCTTAGAAAAAAATCGGTCTGCCAGCACAGCAGACCTTGTTAAGGAGCCTCAATTAAGCCGTCAGTAAGCTGAATAATGGCCCTCAGGGGTCCGCGGTGCGGCAGTTGGCTGGCAGCGCGCTACGCGCGCTTGCATCACACGCAATCAGGTTTGCAGATGGATATAAGCCAATGCGCACCTCCTCTCAATTAAATTGATTTCGCGGGGAATAAAGATTATTATATGGATAATTCAGGCGTGTGCCACTCATTTAAGCGCCGAATTTTCTCCTCATGATCGTGCTGTTAAATTAAAAGAACGGTGAAAGCGAGACCATCTCGCCCGCCGCCCTGTCCAGTTGGATCAGTATTTAACTTTCGGCGTGCCCGTAACGGTGGTATGATTTCCTCAATCGAGACCAAATAATGACCTTCTGTCTTCTTTTGCACCAATGCAATCGATGAACACGTCCCCCGATCCCGCCCGATCGACAATCCAAAACGCCCTGGCCGCCCTGAAACGCGGCGACCGGGCGCTGGCGCGCCAGCTGGCCGAGCAGGCTGCCGAGCTTGTCCCCGAAAGCGAGGCGCCCTGGCTGCTGCTGGCCGCCCTCTCCCCGCCGGAAGAAAGCCTGACCTTCGCGCAGCGGGCGCTGGAGATCAACCCCCACAACCCGGCAGCCGAAAAGGCGGTGCTGTGGGCCATTGACCGGCTCCAGAAACCCTGGCTGGAGGAACAGACCGCCGCGCCCGTGAAAGAACAACCGCCTCCTCCGCCCAGGCCCGATTCAACCGCCGATCAGCCACCGCCGCCGGCGGAAACCGTCGGGCCTGCGGATATCCCTGGCCCGCTTTTCGGCTCCGCCGAACCGGAGCCGCCTGAGGCCCCTCCGGAGACCCCCGCTGAAACCCAACCCGATCTGGAAGAATTCTCTACCTATGAAGGCGAACTGCTCCCCGAGGGGCAGCCCGAGCCTGAATCCTGGATCGAAGCTGGACCCGCCGCCCCGCCCGCCCCGGCCGCTTCTCCTGACACGAATCCGCCGCGGCGGATTCGGGGCTTTCTACTTACCCTCCTCGGGCTGGGCGCTCTGATACTGATCGGCGCGGCTTTCATGCTGCGCCCGCAGATCTCCGGCCTGCTGAAAGCCCTCTCCCCCGGAAACGACTGCCAGGCCGCGCTCAGCTTAGGACCGCAGACCTTTGAAATCCGCACGCTGGTGCCTAAACAAGACGGTTCTTTTAAGGTTCCCGAGGATCAACCCGAGCGGCTGTACTGGCTGAAGGGCACCGACGTCAACCTGGTCTTTGTCATGCTGCCGACCGAAGCGAACGTTCGGCTGGTCTCCTCCATCCAGAGCGGCCAGACCGCCGTGCTCTACTGGCCGAACTGCACGACTACCGCTTACCAGTTATCCCCGGTGACGCCGGAACAACCCTTCAACCTGACAGAGCTCAATGAGTGCGGCGCCTGCATTACCGTATTCATCCCGGGGGTAAGCACCCAGAGCGGATTCTTCGTGATCGGGAGGCTGATCCAGTAGCTTTTCGAATCGACCTCGACCTGATGCAGGTCAAGCGCGAGCCGACGGACAACAGCCTGTCCATCCCCATCCGCGAGAAAGCCAACGCCGGAGCGCGCTTCGCCGCCGCCCGCAATGACGATACCATCGCCAGCGTCACCATCTGGAGCGGTGAAGGTCGCGACCGGCAGGAACGAAGAATCAAGTTAACCAATCCGCAGGGCAGATTTCTCTATCACCTGCCCTTCCCTAAGGCGCAGCCCCTCTCTGTGGCGGAGATCATGCGAAAAGCCGCCATCGACGAATCCCTCGCAGCGGAAATCCTCGACCTGGTGCAACTGCTCGATAAATACGGCGTGATCGAAAAAGCGGCTTAGCCCGTCCGGCGCACCGCCAGCATGGTGATGTCGTCGAACTGGGCGGCAGCGCCGACGTGGCCGCACAGTTCCCGTTCCAACCGTTCAAGCAGCTCGGACGGCGGTTCCTTCGAACCTTGCAGGGCGCGGCGCAGCCGCTCGATCCCAAACGGCTGATCCTCGCCGTTCAGAGCGTCGGTGATGCCGTCGGTAAATGCCAGAAGTGTGTCCCCGGGCTGCATGCTGACCTCTTCGACCCCATATCTGACCTGCGGGATCACCCCGACGACCGGACCGCTCACGGCCAGTGTTTCGACCATCCCGCCGCGAATCAGCAGCGGGGGCTCGTTGCCGGCGTTGATGTAGCTGAGCAGCCCGCTCCCCCGCTCGAAGATGCCGGCGAAGACCGTGGCGAACATGTTCGCATCGCCGTGCGTTTCGACTACGTAATGGTTAGTGAACGAGATGACGTGCTTCAGCCGCTCGGCGGGGAACAGCGCCTTGCGCTCCCGCCGCTCGAGGAAATCATCCGTGACCGCTGTCGCCCGGATCAGGCTGCGGAAGAGGGTCATGAACAAGGCCGCGCCGACACCCTTGCCGCAAACATCGCCGATCACGCCGGCCAGGCTGCCGTCCGCCAGGGTAAAAGCATCATAGAAATCGCCGGCAACATCGCGGGCGGCTTTGAAGCAGGCGGCCACCTCCCAACCGCCCGCCTGAGGCAGCTCGGCTGGAAGAAAGCCCTGCTGGATCTCGCGGGCGATGTCCATCTCGCGCTGAAGGCTCTTGAGGTAGAGTTGTTCCAGGTCACGCAGGCGTTTCTTGTCCAGGCTGGCCGATACCCGCGCGTGGAGCAGGACCGGGTCGAAGGGTTTGGGCAGGTAGTCCTCCGCCCCCAGCTTGATCCCCCTCACCACGCTCTCCAGGTTCGTGGTCGCGGAAATCACGATCACTGGAATGTCGCGCGTTCCGGCGTTTGCCTTCAACCGTTTGAGGACCTCGAAGCCGTCCATGACTGGCATCATAATGTCCAGCAGGACCAGATCGGGCGAAACCCGTTGGACCAGGTCAAGCGCCTCCTGCCCATTGCCGGCAGCGATCGTTTCACAGTCTGATTCTTCGAGTTCCTGCTCGAGGTAATCGATGTTGAACGGCTCGTCGTCGACGATCAATATTTTAGGTCGGTTCATCTCACCCCAATAATGCGGAGATTTTCTTGATCAGCAGCTCGTCATCGACCGGTTTGGTCAGATAATCCGTGCAGCCGGCCGCTTTTGCCCTTTCGGCGTCACTCTGCATGGCGTTCGCCGAAAGCCCGATAATCGGCATGGCCGGGAATTGCGCGCGGATGCGCCGGGCAGCCTCATACCCGTCCATCACCGGGAGAGAGATATCCATCAGCACCAGGTCCGGTTGATGTTGCTCGCTGAGCGAGACTCCTTCCGCGCCGTCCCTGGCGATCAGCAGGTTGTAATCGTCTTCCAGAATCTGGCTGAGCAGGTCGATGTTGATGTCCATATCTTCCACAATCAGAATGGTTTTCACGCGCCACTCCTAGCCCGTCCGGCAACCGGACGGTTTGGGCTAACAAATCACCTCGCTGAGCACTTTTTGGATTTCGGCCGCGAGATTTTCCCCGGCCTGTCCCTGCTTTTTCATGACCAGCATAACGGTTTCGTTCAGGCGCCGGGATTCCTCCGCGGTGAGTTCCTTGCCGGTGACGACGATGACGGGAAGGTCGCAGGTGCTCGGATCGGCCCGCAGGCGCTCGATGACGCCGAATCCGTCCAGCCGCGGCATCATCAGATCAAGCAGGATGATATCCGGGCGGTTTTCCCGCACCGCCTTCAGCCCAGCGATCCCGTCCGGAGCGACGTCCAGAAGATAATCCATTTCAGGGAGAGTCTGGCGGAGGATATCGGCGACATTCGGATCGTCGTCGATCAGCAGCACCCGCGGGCGGCGAGGTCCTGCGCCGCGGATGACCCGGTCGAGCGCTTCGCGTACCACAGCCGGATCGAGAGGTTTCACCAGATAATCCGAGGCGCCCAGACGGTAGCCCATCGCTTTCTTGTCCACAATGGTCAGCAGGACGACCGGGATGTGGGTGGTATCCGCGTCGTTCTTCAAGTCGTGCAGCACCTGCCAGCCGTCTGTTTCGGGCATGAGGATGTCCAGCAGGATCGCATCCGGCTGGTGCTCCCGGGCCAGGCGCAATCCGTCGTGCCCATTGCGCGTGCCGATCAGCTCGAACTCATGGGGATCGAGGTTTTCCTGCAGCAAATACAACGCGTCGGGGTCGTCGTCGATCACGAGAATGCGTTTTCTGGCTGAGCTGGTGCCGGCAGGCGCGGGCGCCGTTGCTTCCGGCGGCGGCTCGGCGGCCGGTTTGGGTTGCAGTTCTTCGGCGCCGGAAAGCGTACTGGGAGTGTATTGCAGCGGGATGGCGAGGGTGAACGTCGAACCTGCGCCGAACTCGCTTTCGACGGTCAGATCGCCGCCCAGCAGGCGGGCCAGGTTGCGGCTGATCGAAAGCCCCAATCCGGTCCCGCCGTACTGGCGGGTGGTGCTGTTGTCTGCCTGCTGGAATTCCTTGAAGATTCGCGGCAGAGCTTCGGCGCTGATGCCTATTCCGGTGTCGCTCACAGAGATATGCAGCCGGCCGTCCTCTCCGCGCCCGGCCGCAATAACGATCCTGCCCTTATGGGTGAATTTGGCGGCGTTGCTCAACAGGTTGAGGATGATCTGCTTGATCTTATCCTGGTCGGAATAGATCAGATTGAGATCTTCATCTACCTCCTTATCAAGTTGAACACCGGGCCTGAGCAGCGGCTGGGCGGTATTGGCGCACAGGTCGATCAGCGCCGCAATGCGGAAATTCGCTGCCTGAACGTCCATCCGCCCGGCTTCGATCTTGGCGATGTCCAGCACCGTGTTGATCAGGTTGAGCAGGTGTTCGGCGCTGATAAGCACCTTGTCCAGATTCTCGACCTGTTTTTCGGGCAGAACACCCTCGGCCTTACGGCGGACGATCCGGGTGAATCCGATGATCGCGTTGAGCGGTGTGCGCAGCTCATGGCTCATGTTTGCCAGAAAGGTGCTCTTGGCTGCGTTGGCCTGTTCGGCTTCCTCGCGGGCTCTTTTCGCATCGGCGTACAGCCTCGCGTTTTGAAGCGCAGTCCCGACGCTGGTCGCAATCGTGCTGAGCAGACACTCGTCTGCCTCGCTGTACATCCCTTCCTTGGATGTGCTCTGTACGCTGAGAACGCCGACCGCCTTGCCGCCCAAAACGATGGGAACTCCGAGATAGGAGAGCGACTGCGCGCCGATCTTCGCGGCGCCAATCTCCACCAACTGCTCGTCCAATCCCTGGTTAATGAGGAGGGGTTGGTTGGATTGGATCACCTTGCTGGTCAGCCCTTCCCCGAATTTGATCGGCGCTAGCTCTTCGCCGAAGGTATAGGGGAAATGGATCGTGCCGGTTTCTTCGTCGAGCAGGGCCACGTAGGCAATTTCCGCTTCGAAGGTGGACCGGGTCTGCTCTCCAACAAGCTGGATCAGGGTATTCAGATCCAGCTCGCTGACCAACGCGGCGGCTACGTTGTTGACCGCCGCCAGCTCGGCGGCGCGCTGCTGTTCCGCCTGAAAGAGGCGCGCATTTTCGATGGCGAATCCAACGCCAGAGGCGAGCGTTTGCATGATGCGCACGTGGTTTTCGTTGAAGGCGTGAGTGCGGCTGTCGGCCAGGGCCAGTAGTCCCAGCACGCGCTCGCCCGCCATGATCGGCACGCCGACCCACGACTGGCTGACGATGCCGGTGCCCTTCTCAACCAGCTCCGGCGGGAAATAAGCGCCGTTGGCGATTTCCTCTGCGAGGGTGTTGAGCAGCAGCGGCTGGGCGCTCGTAATTACTTTGGACGCCAGCCCTGTTCCCAGCGGGAAAGGCTCGACGTTCTCAAGATATCCGCCCTCATTTTCGTCATATTCATAAGGAACGGATATCAGATTTGTCTGCGTGTCCAGGAGCATGATCATCGCCGCGCTGGAGTTGAAAATTTCTCGCACCTTGTCGCCGACGATGCGGGTGATGTTTTTTACATCCAAAGTCTTGATCATCGCCTCGGCCACGCTGTTGATCATCGTCAATTCGGCTGTGCGCTGCTCGGTTTCGCGAAGCAGGCGCTGGGTTTCCTCGAACAGGCGAGCGTTCTCCAGCGCCACGCTCAGGCTGTTCGCCAGGGTTTGCAGCAGGCGGATATTGGATTCCGTAAAGGCATTCTCGCGCTCCACGTTTTGTAAACAAACCACGCCTTGCGGAATGCCTCCAACATTAAAGTGGACCACACAAAAGCTCTTGGCCGGTTCGCCAACTGTATTTTTAAAATCGAAATCAGGCACATTCTGCTGGATAAATTCCCGTACATGGTCATTCACCAGCAGGGGCTGCGGGTTATTCAGAAATGTTCGCCAGATGCTTGATATGGGACCAGGCTCAAAGTGATAGCGCTTGTTTCCTTCGATGTAGTAATGTGTATGCTCGATATTAGCCGCCAGATTGAATGTTGCCAGCAATACCGTATTGGCGTTGAATATTTCGCGGATCTTCTCCCCCACCAGTTCATAGATCGCCTGCATATCCAGTTGGGAGGCCAGCCCGGCCTGGACGCTGTTGATGATCGCCAGCTCGGCGGTACGCTGCTCAGATTCTTTGAGCAACCGCTGGGTCTCCTCGAACAGGCGGGCATTTTCCAGCGCCACGCTCAGGCTGTTGCCCAGGGTCTCCAGGAGCCGCAGGTCGGAATCCGAGAAGGCGTTCTCACGGTCGACGTTCTGCAGACTGATCACCCCCTGCACCCTGCCTTTGATCTTGACCGGCACGCTCAAAGCGCTCTTGGGCATCTCCCCAACCGGGGCTTTGAAGCCCGGGTCGGTCTGCTGGACAAACTCCAGCAGGCCGCGATTGATCATTGTCGGCGTACCTTGCTGAATGAAACCGCGCCAATAATTGGGGATCGGAATCGGCTCCATGTGGAGACGGGCGCCCTTCTCGAATACGTAGTGATAATCCGCCAGGTTCTTGTCCAGGTCGAAGGTCGCTACCACTACCGTATTGGCTTCGAAGATTTCGCGGATTTTTTCGCCGACCAGCTCGTAGATGGCCTCCATCTCCAGTTGGGATGCCAGCCCGGCCTGGACACTGTTAATGATCGCCAGCTCGGCCGCCCGCTGCCTTTCGGCGTCCAGGGCGCGGGCTCTCGCCAGAGAGGTGGCGATGTGCTGAGCGACGTAGGCCAGAACTCCGTCATCCTGGTCGGTGTAGTGGATCCCTTCAGTGTAACTCTGCACCGAGATTACCCCGATCGTTTTCCCATCGATGATGAGCGGTGCGGCGATCCCGTCAACGTTTGGCGCGCCCTCAATGCTTACCTCGCCGAGGGCAACCAGCCGGTCAACTTGCTCTCTTCCGTGGCGGATCATGTCACCGGTGCGGATCACGTAAGCGGTCAGACCGTGAAAGGTTTCCAGCGGCGCGGCAGGGACGGACTCCTCGTACTCGTCAGCGAAATATGGGAAGCTCAATAAACCTGTTGCTTCGTCGTAGAGGGCGATGAACATGTTGCGGGCGTACATCAGCTCCCCGATGATCTGGTGCAGGCGGCGGTAGAATTCATCCATATCTTCCGAGGCGCTGGCCGCGTCGCTGATCTTGAATAAAGCCTCCTGAATCTGGTTGCTTTTCAGTAGTTCCTCTGTCCGTTCCCTTATCTTCTGTTCCAGACCCAGGTTCTGTTCTTCCAGCAGGGCGTGCGCGCGGCGCAATTCGTCCTGGGCTGCCCGCGCTTTCCGGGCGAGATGCACCTGGAAGCGGTGATAGAGGACGAGCAGCGTGATGATCAACCCAAGGATCATCATCAGGGTGGTGTAACTCACCCATGGGCTCATGGTGGTGGCTTCCAACGGGATGATGACGCCCAGATCAACTAGAAACACATCCAGCCCGACAACCAGGGCTGTGACGGCGGAGGAGATGACACCCGCCCGGCTGCCGATCAGGATGAAGGCAACGACCGGCAGCGCGAGGGCGTACCAGATGCCCGGACCGTACAGGCCGGAAACGATCAGGATCGATACGGCGGCGATATAACCGGCCGCCAGGAGACCCGCAGCGCGAAATGCCCCATCCAGGCGTCGGAAAATCGCCAGCGCAAGGATTACAGCGTAGATCACCGTTAAGACCACGGTCACGGGCACCCTCTCCGGGGTGCGGATCCCCTCGATCAACGTCGCGATCCAGGCAGGCGCTGCCGCGACAGCCAGAACGGTCAAAATCACGTTCAGAACCTTCATCCGCCAAAGGTTGAACTCTTTCTCTGTCTCACCGCGCTGAATCCTCATCCTGCCACTTCCTTATCCACCTGTATCCGAGGAACTAACCGCTGATGGGTCTACCGCCCGGTCCTTCTGACCGCCTGACCTCGCCAGTCAACCGGGGATTATCCATTCCGCAGAGGAGTCGGCCTGTCTTCGCCCATTCATGAAACGCCAGCGCTTCTTGTCTACCTATCATACTATACTTTTCGGATAAACCATCGTAACAATTTGTCCTGTCTGAACCGCGTATACCCCACAGATCTGCCTGGTCAATCCCTCCTCGTCCTTCCTAACCTGGGGGGATTCGGTATACAATCATTCTGAAGGGAGATCCGCCGGTAAGATATTAAACCAATGGAGGGAATGATGACGAATAGAATGACGCGCGTCCTCGGCCGCTCGGGAATCCAGGTCAGCGCCCTGGGGATGGGCTGCTGGGCGATTGGCGGGCCGTGGACGCTTGACGGCTCGCCGGCCGGTTGGAGCGGCGTGGATGACCGCGAATCGCTGCGCGCCATTCAAAGCGCGCTGGATTTCGGGGTGGATTTCTTCGATACCGCCGCGAACTACGGCGCCGGTCACAGCGAGCGGCTGCTCGGGCAGGCCTTCAAAGGCCGCCGCGGTCAGGTGGTGATCGCCACCAAATTCGGCTACCAGGTTGACGAAGCGGGCAGGAGGGTCGTCCACTACGACGCCAAAGAGGAGGAATCCGACGTCGCCAGCCGCCTGCGCGAAAACCTGGAGGGCAGCCTGAGGCGGCTGCAGACCGATTACATCGACGTCTACCAGCTTCACGTCTGGGGTCTGGAGATCGACCGCGCCCTGGAAGCCCGCGAAATCCTCGAAGACCTGGTCAGGGAGGGGAAGATCCGCACCTACGGCTGGAGCACCGACCGCCTCGACGCGGTCAAGGTCTTCTCCACCAGCCCGAATTGCGGCGTCGTTCAGCAGCAACTGAGCGTCCTGGACGGCAACCTGGAACTGCTGGCTTATTGCGAGAAACACAACCTGGCCTCGATCAACCGCGGGCCGCTCGGCATGGGCTCGCTGACCGGTAAATTTGCCCCCGGCGCCACCTTCGCCCCTGACGATGTCCGCGCCCACGCGCAATGGCACCCCGCCTTCAAGGACGGCAAACCCAGCCGGGAATGGCTCGACAAGCTGGCGGCTATCCGCGACGTGCTGACCAGCGGCGGGCGCACCCTGGCGCAGGGCGCGCTGGCTTGGATCTGGGCGCGCAGCCCGGTGACCATACCCATCCCCGGTTTCAAGACCGCCGCCCAGGTGGAAGAGAACTGCCGGGCGATGGAGTTCGGTCCGCTGAGCGCTGATCAGATGGCGGAGATCGACCGCATCCTCGGGCGGGGATGAGCTAAACCTGGAATGGCTGTTTGCGCTTCTCGACATCTCTGCGCTGATGGCAGTCGCAGCCTGGCTGCGCTTCCTGCGCCGCGACATCCGCCTGGCAGGCGAAGGTACTTGGCGGCTGTCGCTCCGCCGCGCAAAGAATATTCCTGCCTGAGCTCCATTAACCCGCGAGCCTCGCCCAGCGGATTTCTCCGCTGGGCGAGATTGTTTTAGGCAGCGGTGGAAGTTGATTTCGGTGTGATGGGAAGTGGGTAACAGCCCGCAGCAGGACGGGGTAAATTATGGGCACGTTGTGCCGCCATTCTGAATTTGAGCTTGTATGCCAGCGAAATCGCTTGCAACCCGAATACTCCGCTCGAGCAGGACGATAACCACAAGACGATCCCCCGAGGATCTTCATCCATCATCCAGCTGAACTATCCGGCTGATTCAGCCTGCGCAGGCCTGGATGAACCTACAACCACCTCCAATGCGGGCGGGTCATTTTCCTGCCTTTCCAGGATAATGTTCCAGAAAGACTCCGCCGAAGCGATTGGAAAGCGGCCGCTACGTTCGCCAGGATCGTGAGCGGATAGAGAAAGGCGAGAGCGAAGGGAATTTTCAGGTCAATGTATGGAATCAGCCACAGACTAACAGCCAGACCGACACAGCCGATCAGCGCGCCTGCCTGAGCGTGCTGCGCCAACCCCAAGACCGACAATAAAAGAACGATCAGGGGCTCCCAGAACATCACTGCCAGCCAGAAAAAGGCAAACAGGAACAACAGCAGGCGAAAATCGAAAGCCGCGAACAGGTTCTTGATAAAGCCGTCCAGCGCTTCGCCGCTCGAATGATACATCCGGCAGGTGACCAGATCAGCGATATGGGCTGCCCGCCAGCGGTAGCCCGCTGCCTGGATCCGCCGGGTCAGGGTCAAATCATCCACAATCGAGGCGCCGAGGCTCTCATGCCCGCCAACCGCCTGATAAGCCTCGCGGCGGAAGGACAACATCTGGCCGACCGTGATGGATAGAGCGGTTTTTTTCAGCCGGTAAACCAGCGCCAACGGGGTGAAACTGAGCAGCACCCAGGAGAAAAACGGCACCAGCAGGCGCTCACCCCAGGTATGCACCACCTGGCGCGGCAAGCCGGTCAATAAATCGGTGCCTTCTCCAATCTGGGCGGTGACGATTGCTTTGAGCGCGTCGGGTTCGAAAGATGTGTCCGCGTCGGTGAACAGCAGCAGTTCGCCTCGCGCCTGTTGGGCTAACTGGCTGCAGGCCCAGCTCTTCCCAAGCAGACCCTCGGGCAGCTGCGCGCCGGTCAACACCCGCAATCTCGGCTGATGGAGAGCCAGGGTATCGAGAATCGAGCGAGTCCCGTCGCTGGATTGATCATCTAAAACCAGCACCTCAAAAGAGGGGTAATCCTGCGCCAGCAGCGATTGAACGCAGGCACCGATATTGCGCTCCTCATCCCGGGCCGGGATGAGAATGGAAACCAAAGGATAAATCGGCGGAGGTGAGTGCCGCCTGGCGCGGCGCATGATCCATAAATTACTCAGAACGACGAGCAGGAGGACCGCCTGAAAAATGATCAGGTGGTAAATCAGGTCATGGGTCAGATAGGTTTCCATGCCCGCCTTCAATTCCTGTCCCGCTCGAGCAATCTGACCAACCACGAGCGCAGACGGACCCCCTGGCGCAGATCGGCCCGGTGCGTCCAGGTCAGAAGGAGCGTTTCCGCCGCCCAGACTGAAATCAGCAGGGGATCAGGCAGCCAGACCAACAGGACCGCCAGTATCCCGCCCAAAGCGACCATCACAGCCCAGCCGGAGGGGGTGAAAAGAGCATACCCCGCCAGCACCGCAACTGCCGCCGGCAGCGAGACCTTCCACAGCGTCAATCCGATCCACACGCCAAAGGCCGCAGCGATGGCCTTCCCGCCTTTCCAGCCGAGGAAAGGCGAGAAGGCATGCCCCAGGACCGGCGCGGCGGCGACCAGAAACATCTCTGCCCCGCGGATGTTCAGGTTGAAATAAGCGATTCCGACCGGCGCAGCCGCCTTGCTGATGTCCAGGATCAACGCCAGCAGCCCGACCAACCTGTTGCCGGCCTTGAAAACGTTGGCTGCGCCCGGGTTGCCGTCGCCAAATTGGCGCACATCCACGCCGAGCAGAAGCCTGCCCAGCCAGACGGAAAACGGCAGCGAACCGCAAAGAAAGGCGGTCAAAATCATAAGCGCTGCGGTCATAAATTTATTATATTACGCAGCCTGTCCCGAAAGATCTTTCCGGGAAACCCCTGTTTTGGCCTTTTCGAGACCGCACCCTAAGCCGCGAATCGATCCGTCCTGTCCCGACTTTTTTCCAGGGAACGCCGAGCACAAAGGCTTAATCAATAAAGCCACGGTATGTGGCTTTATTCAAGTTACCCTGGTAATAGATTATCTGGATTGAGAAGGGCTCACGCTTAGTGAGGGGTATAGGTTATTTCAGCACCATATCTTGGGACCTAATTTGCATCCCTTTATGGAATCGATTCGGCGATGCGGACAGCCTGCTCGGGCGTCAGGAATGCTTCGGCATCGGGATGGGCGCCCCAGAACAGGATATAGAAATAATCTTCGTGGACCCACAATAAACTCCCGCCGATTTCCGGTTTCCAGGTGAGCGTTTCAGGTGGATTTTCGCTCTCGAATAGTGCGATTTTGTAGATTTCGCTGGACCAAAGCCCATTCAACAAAACCGCAGGTTCACCATGGACGGTCACCTCCTGAACGCTGTTCTTTCCAACCTTCTCAGGTTTGACTTCATAATGTTTGCTAATCTCCTCAGAATACGGGTACATGGTCAAATGGATCGTACCCATCGGCCCTTCCCAGTAGGCGAGCATCGCGGAGAGGGTATCGGGAGAGTCAGGGTCGGCCGGGTCTGGTCCTTGAAACTTTGGTTCCATAGGGAATCCTTCCGGCAGCCAGGTCGGAAGCTTGATCGGGAAGGAAAGCGCGGCCTGCGCCTCTTCCTGGCTCATTTCTACCAGTCTGAATCCATCCACTGCAGGTACGGTTATTTGGTCTGCCTCTTCGAATTTGAAGATCCCAATCTGTTGAAGCAGGTGCTGTGCCGCAGCCCTGGCAGATGGCGAAACGGTGAGAATGAAACCGAGGCTTAAGGCAACCGCCAGAACAGCGGTGACAACATACCGCCACATCGGCCGTAATCCCATCCGGCCTGGTAAAGATGTACTCCTCTGGGGGAGGGCTCCCACTTTTCCAGCCTCAGTCAATAGCCGCTGCCGCAATTTTGCGGTGAAAGCGGGTTGAGGCGCCCCTCTCTGGAAATACGCGTCCAGTTCCCTCTTTACATGGTTGGTTCGAGAATTTTCAATCATTTTCAGCCTCCATCTGTCTTTCCAGCCGCTCCAACAATCGATAGAACGATTTTTTGACCGTATTTTCCTTTTTTCCCAGCAGTAATCCGATCTCTGCAAAGGATAATTCTGCCGCGAATCGGAGATAGAGAATCTCTCGTTCTCGCTGGTTCAAGCGCGCGATCTGTACTTCCAGATCTTTCAATTCTTCCGCCTGAATCAACCCCTTGAGGGGATCGGCATCCGCTGCCGGGGGATTTTGAGACTCCTCGATTGAGATAGACGGGCGAAGCTGCCGGTAATAGTCAGCCACTCTCCTGCGGGCGATTGTAAAAAGCCACGCCCCAAAATTACCCCTGGGAGAAAGGCGGTGAAGGTTATTGATGGCATCCAGAAATACCTGGGAAGTTAAGTCCTCCGCGGCCATTTCATCCCTGGTGCGGTAAAGCATATACCGGAATACCCGATGAACGTATCGGTCATACAAATCCACAAATGCCTCTGGATTGTTGCGGGCTTCAGCGACCATTCGGATTTCTTCGGGAACATTGTCAGCCATAAGCCGCATCGAGGGGGTAAGTGTTTCCATTCCAGTTCCTAAGCAACCCTTTTGGAGTTTTACAGGATGATTACGATATATATATCGTGAAATTTGGTAAAAAGGGACAATTTTTTGTATATTACTCCAAAGGTCACAAGACACCGATCCCGAAAAAGAAGTAATGAGGTAAACAGCTTGTCACCCTTTTATTGTCCAATTCCAGGTTTACTTTCGGTCAATCTAAAATGATACTGCGCCCACAAGGAGACTCGTCTGTCTGGATGCTTTATCCAGGAATGACCGCGTGAGCAATGTAGGGGCGCAGGGTTGGTTACCACGGCGCAGACCTTCGCTGCACCCCTGCGCTCGAATGTGATTCACAAGATACCACTGGGCGCAGGGTGTGAATGATCAACCAATATCCACTTGCAAAACCCTGCGCCCCTACGGTAAAACCAAGGCGGCCTTGTGCATTTTTTTGCGCCTCAAGGGGACTCGCCTGTCCCCACGAAGTGGGGAAACCCCTGTTTTGGCACCTGTACCCTCCCTGGGTAATGAGGGGGCCGTTTTTCACCTTTTAAAT
>FWPV01007049.1_pt1 | contig 20843 bp, 18 predicted proteins | sample 2228371 | NCBI WGS metagenome assembly FWPV01 (sample SAMEA103939776, study PRJEB20133) | metagenome | reverse complement strand
CCCTTTGCGGAACCTTTTAAAAGGTGGGCCACCCTCTCCCGCATCTCATCGGCCGCTTTGTTGGTAAAGGTGACTGCAAAAATATGCTGTGGAGGAACTTTCTTCTCCTGTATCAGATAAGCGATCCGATAGGTGAGGACCCGTGTCTTACCGCTTCCTGCTCCTGCAAAAACCAGAAGAGGTCCTTCGGTTTCAAGCACCGCCTTTCGTTGTATGGGATTGAGATCATTAAGCAGAGACATATTGCCAATTATCAATTGGCAATGGTCAATTGTCAATGACCAGTTACCAATAAAAGATTGAGAATCGGACTTGCAATAAATCACTGAGTATGGCTGGTTATAAATTGCCATTGCTCATTGGCCATTGGTTATTGATCATTGAGAATTGAATGTTTTTTTCTATTCGACGGTAACGCTCTTGGCGAGGTTTCGCGGTTGATCCACGTCCGTCCCTTTGAGATCGGCAATATGATAAGCCAAAAGCTGAAGGGGAATGGTTAACAAGAGTGGAGTCAAAAAAGGATGAGCATCGGGGATGAAAAGAGCATCGTCAATATCCTTTATATTCTTCCGATCGGCTTCCGAAAAGAAGGCAATGACCCTGCCCTCCCTTGCTTTGACCTCTTCAATATTGGCGAGCACTTTCTCATAAACGTCATTCCGAGTGGCCAGGACGACGACCGGCATCTCCCGATCGATCAGGGCGATGGGACCATGCTTCATCTCGCCAGCAGGATAACCCTCTGCATGGATATAGGAGATCTCTTTTAACTTCAACGCCCCCTCGAGGGCAATGGGATAGTTAATCCCTCGACCCAGATAGAGGAAATCCCTTGCCGTCAAGTACTTTCGAGCGATTTCAAAAACCTGTTTTGACGTTTTCAGCACCTCTTCCATCAGGTGAGGGATTTTGACCAATTTTTCGATCCACTCTCTTCCTTCTTGCAAAGAAAGAATACCCAGCTCCCTTGCCATGCGAAGGGCAAGAAGAAAGAGGACGACCAACTGGGTGGCAAAGGTCTTTGTGGAGGCCACACCAATTTCAGGCCCAGCATACGTGTAAATAACGTCGTCCGACTCTCTTGCCAGACTCGATTCCACCACATTGCAGATGGCAAGCGTCCTGGCTCCTTGTCTTTTTCCTTCTCTCATGGCAGCAAGCGTATCGGCCGTCTCACCGGATTGAGAGATGGTGATCATGAACGTATCCCTTCCGAGGACGGGATGTCGATATCGAAATTCGGAGCCAATATCCACTTCGACCGGAATGCGGCAGAGCCCTTCGATGAGAAATTTGCCCACCAGGGCGGCATGATAGGAGGTACCACAAGCAATAAGGCATATCCGCTGAATCGCTTTAAGAGCGGGGGCATCCAGTCGGATCCCTTCGAAAACGACATCACCCTGTTCTTCTGAAAGTCGCCCCCGGATCGTGTCGATCACCGCTCTGGGTTGCTCAAAAATCTCTTTGAGCATGAAATGTTTAAATCCCCCTTTTTCAGCCATGAGGGGATTCCAATTGATTCGCTTGGGTTCTTTTAATATCTCCTGCCCTTTTGAATCGTAGATTCGAACGCCCTCAGGAGAAAGGTAGGCTAATTCTCCATCTTCCATGAAGATGAAATCCCGGGTATAAGGAAGTACCGGAGGAATATCAGAAGCAATAAAGTATTCCCCCTCCCCCAGACCAATCACCAGAGGGCTCTCCTTACGGGCTGCAATGAGACAGTTCTCATTCCCTTCAAAAAGAATCCCAAGGGCGTAAGAGCCACGAACTTTGTCCAGGGCGCTTTTGACCGCCTCCAGAGGCGCATAGCCTTCCCCAAGGAATTCATCGATCAAATGGCAGAGAATTTCTGTATCGGTCTCAGAGGTAAAGAGACGGCCTTTTCTCTTCAAAGCCTCCCTTAAAGGAAGATGGTTCTCGATAATCCCATTGTGGATGAGGGCAACTCTTCCCGCTTTGTGGGGATGGGCATTTTCATCGGAAGGTCTTCCGTGAGTGGCCCACCGGGTATGGCCGATGCCCACAGCACCGTCAAATGTCTCGTGTTTGACCACTTCTGCAAGTTGGGATAATTTCCCCACCTTCCGTCGGATTTCAATCTTCCCTTGATGAAAGACCGCAATGCCAGCCGAATCATATCCACGGTACTCTAACCGCTTCAGTCCGTCCATCAGGACTTCGGCGGTATTCCTACGCCCTACATATCCGACAATCCCACACATCTCTCAAGCTTTCTTCTTTCTCATCCCCCGGTCACGGGAAAAAGTGTCAGGAGGTTCTCCCGGAAAAGACCTGAAGCAAACCGTTCATCCTGTAACGGCAAACCCTTGTTTCCCGAAAGAACCCTCCAAACCGCTGAAGAAGGAACCCGTGTGGTTTAGAAGATTGTGCTTCAAGGGTTTGGATGAAGAACTTCCTGATCTTTCGAAATCTCCTCAAATCCCTAAACGGAGGAACGACGTTTCCTCTGATTGTTGAATTGACTTCGATCCTTTCTTTTGCTCCATCCTTTGATGTTCTTCTGTTTCATCCGGCTGATGGCAAGTGCTCCTTCCGGAACATCCTTTGTGACGGTCGTTCCAGCGCCGATGGTGGATCGATCCCCTACTTTGACAGGAGCCACGAGCTCCACGTTGGACCCCACAAAGACCTTGTTTCCAATGATCGTCTGGTGTTTCTTCAATCCGTCGTAATTACAGGTGATGGTACCCGCCCCAATATTAGTCTCTTCGCCGACCAGGGAGTCTCCGATGTATGCCAGGTGATTGGCTTTTGACCCCCTCCCGATGACAGACTTTTTCACCTCTACAAAATTACCGATCTTTGCCTTTGCCTTCACCTCGGTCAGAGGTCGAAGGTGCGCAAAAGGACCAATGGTGGCTCCATCCTCAATACGACTCTCTGTGATGACGGAGTGGGAACGGATCGTCACCTCATTGCCAATCTCAGAGTCTGAAATTTTTGAATTCGGCTCAATCACGCATCGTTCGCCTATCCTGGTCTTTCCCTGAAGTGTGCAATTTGGATAAACGGTGGTATCTCTTCCAATCACCACTGTCCGATCCACATAAGTGGTCTTCGGGTCGATGACCGTCACGCCTGCAAGCATCAACTCCGTCACTTTTTCCTGCCTGAGCACCTCCATTGCTCGAGCAAGATCCATTCGAGTATTGATCCCCATCACTTCCGTCGGATCAGCAACCATATGGGCAGAACATCTCAAATCTCTCTTCCTTGCCACCTCGGCCAAATCCGTCAGGTAATATTCACCCTGGGCGTTCTCTCGCCCGATCTCTTTTAAGCCTTCAACGAGGAAACTCGATCTCACACAAAAAATTCCGGTATTGATCTCTCGGATCAACCTCTCCTCCTCCGAAGCATCCTTCTCTTCCACAATCCTCACCAGCCAACCCTCAGTATCTCGAAGGATTCTTCCATAGCCGAATGGGTTTTTGACCACTGCTGAAAGAACGGCCAGGGTTGAATCATTTCTCCAGAAGGTATCCATAAAAGATTGCAGGGTTTCCTTCTTGACCAGAGGGACATCTCCGCAAAGGATGAGGACAGCGCCGGTAAAACCATCCAGGAGAGGTAGGGCTTGCATCACTGCATGCCCCGTTCCCAAAGGTTCTTCCTGCCTAACAAAATGAACCCGGTCATCCTTAAAGGCTGCCTCAATCTGTTCTGCCTGATGGCCCACCACGACAATCGTTTTTTCTGCCTGGATCCCATTCAAGGCAAGATCAATCGTATAAGAAAGCATGGGCATCCCCGACAACGGATGAAGAACCTTTGCCAGATCCGATTTCATCCGGGTTCCTTTTCCTGCCGCCAGAATCACTGTAGCAATTGATTTCAAAGGAACACCCTCCTCGTGGGCACTTCTTGGAGAAGTTCTCTGCCCCTTAAAAACAGTCCCACCCTTTAAGATCGATCGGGGGTTTCAAGAATCCAAATTGCCTCAACATGATATGCGGAATTGACTCTTTTATACTATGGCTCAACCTTTTAGTCAACCCCGACCCTGAAGGGATCATCACCCCTCAAGGCCACAAAAACCATCAGGATAGAAAGGCCCACCAATGAACCTATGCTCTTTTCGATGGGGGTATTTCAGCTGTGCGGGTGAGCGATGTGAATAAGATAAAAAATGGCTATCACCTCATTGAACTATGAAAACGGAGGGCATCCCCGTTCTCGAGGACAGGGGGCAGGATTTATTTTAATTTTTCTATCTCTTCTCCAGGTATCACTCTCACTTTTCCTCTCTCTTTGCTCCCTCCTTTTACATCGACACGATTCTTAACAATATCAAAGACAATCTCTTCACCAGAAACCAGATTTTCGCCCTCCCACACCTTTGGATTACCCGTTAAAACAACTCGTTGTTCCCGATTATAGAAGACGGCCTGTTGACAGCTGGCAACACGAGGCCCCTGCTGGATCTTCACGTTTCCTCCAGCAATCACTTTCTCAATCCCTTTTCCGTCCTCCAGGATCAAAGCTTCCAGAGAGTCAGAATAGATAATGATATCCTTCTGGCGTGCCATCACATTCCCTCGAAAGAGAATGCGATTCTCTTTCAAAAAAGCCTCCACCTTATCAGAAGTGATGTCAATGGGGGCTCCTGGGTCTCCCAGTTGAATCTCTCCTGGCCCGGTAGAGGTTTCCTGTTTTAAGATCTCCTTCTCTTTTGGACCGGCAGGGACGGGAAGGTCTTCTTTTGGTATAATAGAGGTCTTTGGAGCAAGAGAAGCTGTCCTTTTTTCATCCTCTGGCTTTATTTCTATCTTGACCTCCTCGAGTCTGGATGGAGACGAGGGAGGGTGCATTCGTCTTTTTTCCTCTTCGTATCGAATCAAAGTGGGAGAGACCTCCTTGGTTTCTTCTCCCTGAACTTTTTGGGGCAGAGGTGGAGAAGAAAACCCTGCCTCACCAGGAAGGGAACTTCTTCTTTTTGCTTCATCCTGCAAGGGCTGTCTGCCTTCCTCATCAAATTTGGCAAGGGCAATCCTTTTGGATTCGCGTTCTGGGATGTCCAGTGTTTTTGAGGTGACTTTTGACTTGCGGACAGCCGCCTTTTCTTTTGGATCTCGATCCAGGATCGCCCTCACCTCTTTGGAATAGACGCTCCTCGGATATTCATTGACCAGTCTTAAAAAGGCTTCTCGGGCCTTTTCCCATTGATCAAGTTCAAGACGGCTCTTCCCCAACAGGTAGAGGGCCCTCTCTTCATTCTGCCCCTTTGGAAATTTTTCAATAAACCCCTCAAACCGTTGAGCTGCCGCCAGAAATTTTCCCTGTTTGTAATAGTAATTCCCAACGTAGAATTCGTGATCGGCCAACCTTTTTTTACAAATCTCGATTTTTTCAGCCGCCTTTTCAGTAAAAAGGCTGGGGGGCATATTGGCGACTAAGTATTCAAAATGAGAGAGGGCTTTTCGGGTAGGCGTCTGGTCTCGATCAGGGGTGAGCATCTGTTGAAAATAGGCCATTCCAATCTGATATTGGACATAGGGAAGATCCTCATGAGTCGGACGGGTCTTCTTGAACTCCTCATAAGCGGCGATGGCTTCAACGTATTCCTTCTTAAAAAAGTGGCAATCCCCAACTTTAATTTCTGCCCATTGGGTAAAGGGTGGACTATCTGGAAAGTTCGATTTAATCTGTTCAAAAATCTGAAGGGCCTCGGAGTAATCCCTCTTATTAAACCGTTCTAAACCTTGACGATAGAGAACTTCTGGGTCCCCTTTGATCGTTTTGACCTCTTTCCCCTTCCCCGCACAGCCACCCAAGCAAGAGATCAGCAATAGAGTAAGGAAGAAATAAAAAATAGGCTTCTTGTTCATGAAGGCGTCTTTCAAAAATTGCCTTTAATTATGATCGGAAGGGATGTGGATGTCAATATTGAACTCAAAGGATATGTTATCCTGCAGCCACAAGAGTAAGAAGGGCTCAGAATTTCTTTTGGGGGAAACCTTGAAACAAACCTATCGGAAGGCTTTAGAGACATTTCGACTTTCCTTGCAAGGTAGGATGAACAGGGCAACGGGGATACAAATCTTCTTGAAATTCAAGAACCTTTGGGATAAGAAGTAATCCAGGTAAAACGTTGCCGATTAAAAAAAGAAGAGGAGAGAACGATGCAGATTGAAAAAGCAATACGGATTGAACAAATTCCCCCTTACCTTTTCGCACAAATCGACAAGAAAAAAGAAGAGATGAGGAAGAAGGGAATGGACTTGATTGACCTCGGGATAGGAGACCCAGACCTTCCTACTCCTGACCCGATCATAGAGCGCTTAAACAAAGCGGCCCGAAACCCGGTCAATCACCATTATCCCTCCTATGAAGGAATGATTGAATTCAGGACGGCAGCAGCCCGCTGGTTTGAAAGGCGATTCGGTGTCTCTTTGGATCCAAAAACAGAGGTCCTCACCCTCATTGGGTCAAAGGAAGGAATCGCCCATATCCCATTAGCCTTTGTCAATTCCGGAGATTATGTCCTGGTTCCGAGCCCGGGTTATCCTGTTTACCGGGTGGCAACGCTGTTTGCTGGCGGAACGCCCTATTTCATGCCCCTTCTCAAAGAGCATGGTTTCCTTCCAAAGCTTTCCGACATTCCTAAAGAGATCGCACAGAAATCGAAACTGCTCTTCCTCAATTATCCAAACAACCCAACCTCAGCGATTGCTGAAAAGCCCTTCTTTGAAGAGGTGGTTGCTTTTGCTCGAAAATATGAAGTGATCGTCTGTCATGATGCCGCCTATTCGGAATTGGCCTTTGATGGCTATCGGCCCTGCAGTTTCCTTGAGACGGAAGGAGCCAAAGAAGTGGGGATCGAATTTCATAGCCTCTCCAAAACCTTCAACATGACAGGCTGGCGAATCGGGTTTGCAGTGGGACATCCTGAAATTGTCTCGGCCTTAGGAAAGGTCAAAACCAATATCGATTCAGGGCTCTTTCAAGCCATTCAGGAAGCAGGAATCGAAGCGCTGGAGTGCTTTGATACCCCTATCCCTGACCAGATCCGCATCTATGAAAGCCGCAGAAATGTTATGGTCAAAGGGCTTCGGGAGATCGGGCTTGAAGTGGAAGTACCGAAAGCCACCTTCTATCTCTGGATTCGAGTGCCTCAAGGTTACACATCAGCGCAATTTGCCACATTGCTGATCGAACAGGCTGGCATTGTCGCCACTCCAGGAAATGGTTTTGGAGAGGCAGGAGAGGGTTATATTCGGATGGCTCTCACCGTGGAGGAATCCAGGCTTCTGGAGGCTATCGAACGGCTCAAGAAGATTAAATTTTAACATCTTCTTGACGTGGAAACCCATTCGAAGATCATTCACAATCAATCTCTTCCATCATGGTTCTATCCCGATAAGAGAATATAAAGGTTAGGAGGCCTATATGCAGGAGCTTCTCGGCGAGGTCTTTCTGATAGGAATGCTTATCCTCCTTAATGGCTATCTTGCCGGAACGGAAATCGCTGTGGTGACGGCCCGAAAGAGCCAGGTCCAGCAGATGGCTGAATTAGGGAAAAAGAATGCAAAAATCTTTCTCAAATTGAAGGAAGAACCGGACCGCTTTCTGGCTACCATCCAGATCGGTATCACCGGTGTGAGTGCCCTTGCCTCTGCTGTGGGAGGAGCGGCTGCCGCAGAGGTGATCAAACCAGCCCTTCAGAATGTCTCCATCAAAGCCATTTCTGTGGCGGCGGAACCGATTGCCATCGGAATCGTCGTCGTCCTGATCACCTATTTTTCTGTCATCTTCGGCGAACTGGTGCCCAAATCCATCGCTCTCATGCATCCCGAAACCGTTGGGCTCTGGACGGCAAGATCGATCGAGGCTTTCTCAAAGGCCACCTCCTTCTTCGTTAAACTCCTCACCTTCAGCACCTCCCTCGTGCTCAGCCCTTTCGGGAGAAAACCCTTTAGCAAAAGGGCTTATGTCACAGAAGAAGAGGTAAAGCTTCTGATCAAAGAAGGTGGAAAACACGGTGTCTTTGAACCTACAGAAGAAAAGATCCTTCAAAGCGTCTTTGAGTTTACAGACATGTCCGCCAAGGAGGTGATGGTTCCCAATACCCAGATGGTGTCCATCCAGATCGACCGATCCCCTCAAGAAATTCTTACCATCATCGAAGAAGAGCAGTTCTCCCGATACCCCGTCTATGGGAAAGAACGGAATGACATCCGGGGCATTCTCAATGCGAAGGACTTCTTGACCCTCTATGGGAAAACAGGCCAGGTGGATATCCGGAAGATCATCCGCGCCCCTTTCTTCATCCCTGAAACGATGAACATCAGCCTTCTCCTCAAAGAGATGCAACGGAGGGGAATCCATATGGCTATCGTGGTAGATGAATATGGTGCCGTCTCCGGGTTAGTGACCATCGAGGATTTGATTGAAGAGATTGTCGGAGAAATCCGGGATGAACATGATACCGAAAGTCCCGTGACCCAGCTTGCAGACGGAACCCTCCTGATCGATGCCTCGATCAGCATCAAAGATTTAAAAGAAGACTATCAGATTCTTCTACCCGAATCCCCCGAATATGAGACTCTTGGAGGATTCCTGATGGCCACCCTGCAAAAGATCCCTGAAAGTGGTGATATGGTAGAAGTGGAGCAAAAAAGGATTCACATTGTCGAAATGGTCGGTCGAAGAATCTCGAAGGTCAAATTGGAAAAACTTCCCGAACCTGTTCAGAAGCAGGAGGAGGTTTAGCAGACCCATAAAGGGTTCCTCATCCCCTCCCTACTCGATTACATGGAGGGGTGTTCCTCTCGACCACCTACCACGATCTCCGGGATTCTCAAAGTAGGTTGTGCGTCGGCGACCGGCACACCCTGTCCATCCTTTCCGCAGGTTCCAATCCCGAAGCCAAGATCATCACCCACCATGTCGATCTCCCTCAGGACTTGAGGTCCGTTTCCGATCAGAATCGCTCCACGGACAGGTTCTCCGATGCCCCCCTTTTCGATCAGGTATCCTTCGCTCACCTCAAAAACAAAATCACCATTGACCGTATTGACCTGTCCCCCTCCCATCTTCTTTACAAAAAGCCCTTTCTCAACAGATCGGATGATCGCCTCAGGCTTCGTTTCCCCAGGAAGGATCAGGGTGTTGCTCATCCGTGGGATCGGTTTGATCTGGTAAGATTCCCTTCTTCCGTTTCCGGTTGATGAAACACCCTCTCTAAAGGCGGAGAGACGATCATAAAGATAGCTCTTCAAAACGCCCTTCTCTACCAGGATCGTCCTTCGGGAGAGCACCCCCTCATCATCGAACGTATAAGAACCTCTCTTCTTCGGTAAAGTGGGATCGTCCACGACGGTGATGAGAGAGGAGGCCACCTGCTCCCCGATCTTTCCCGAGTAAACCGAAAGCCCCTGTTGTGCCAGATCTGCCTCCAATCCATGGCCAATGGCTTCGTGGATCATGGTTCCTCCTGCTTCGCTTGATAGGACGACAGCCATTCTCCCCATGGGAGCCTTTCTGGCGGAGAGCATCAGAAGCGCTCTCTTTCCAGCCGTCTCCGCCACCGTTTCTGGGGGGATGTTATCGAAGATCTCAAACCCTACCGTCCCTCCAATGGGTTCATATCCGGTCTGGATCATATCTCCCTGGGAAGCCACCACCTGAACCGAAAAGACAGTGCCTACCCTCTCTCCTTCAATCCACAAGCCCTCTGAGTTGGCAATGGAAAGGAACTGGCTCACGTCCCGGTAAAGAACCTTTACCTGTCGAACTCGGGAATCGAGTTGACGTGAAAATTGATTGGCCCGATTCACCATGGAGACTTTCTCCTTGACCGTGATCTCCTTGGGGGGCTTCTCTATGTGCGAGAAGGCGGAAGGCTTTGTGGGAGTAGAAGGCATCTCACCTCGTGGATGACTTAAATCGATAGTCACCTCCTTTCGATCTTCTTGAACGGCCCGACTGACCACCCTGGCCAGATCCAGAAGAGCTTCTTCAGTAAGACGGTTCGTAAAACTATAAAAGGTTCTCCCATCAAAGAGGACTCGGAGTCCGACACCCATGTCCTGGCCTGAGATCATCTTTTCGATACGATCCTCCTCACAGACGATGGCCACCGCATAAGACTGCTCCACATAAAGGTCAGCAAACTCCCCACCGCTTTTCAACGCTTCTTTCAAAATCTTTTCATAAAGGATTTGGTCTATCATCATATGCTCCTATGGTGATTGGATTCCAGGCTTAGGAACTCAAACCCTGGCCTTCGTCAGGACGGCAAAATCGAGACGCATGGGGCCTCCTGTGGATTGATCCATTTAAAATTCGGTCCTTAAATTTCCTCTACTTTCTCGATGGGAATCTCCTTCTGCAGGCCTTCCAACACTTCCTCCACATCCCTCTCCCAACCCGGAGCAATCATCACTTCCACAATCGCTTCCTGAGGATCTTTCGTTCTCACCACCGCCATCCCTTCGCAGGATTCGAGGATGAATTTAAAGAAAGCGATATCCTTTCGTTGAATCCTGAAATAGCGTGATTGGGTATCCATGATTTGAGTTCGAAGTTCGGAGTGTTGAGTTCGGAGTATATGATTTTCACTCCGAACTACGAACTATTAACTCCGAACTTTATGGGTGAGTCTTCCGGTCACATCTCCAAAGAGGACCACGTCTTTAATGGTCCCTTCAATCGGGTAGAAATCTTTGGAAAGCCATCCTTCAATGACGCCCTCTTTAGAATGGGTGATCTCAGGATCGAGAAAAAGTCTCACATAGTAGTCTTTTTCGGCTTTCACTTTCTCTGCTTTCCTCTTCTTCTCTTCTTCTTCTTTTGAAGCCACCCTCACTTCATAATTTGAAAACCCTTGCTTGGGAAAAGTCGGAACAGAATATTGCTTTCCCCGTTCAATCTCTCCATAGACCCCATATCGAAAATTGAATGAAGCGGTTAAAAAATCATCATAAATTTTTCCCAAAGGGATGTCTTCCTCTTTTTTGACCGTGGTGCCGTCCTTTCTCCACCTCGTCTGAATCCATTTCATTCTCTGATAATCAAACAGATGCTTTCTTCTCCTGACCTTATCTCCCACCTTTACATCTTCCTCGAACGAGATGGACCGAAAGCGTCTCCCTTCATCAATCTCTTCCATAATGGCACGGTAGGTGTCCACACGATAACGGGCGATGTATCCCAATATGCCCATCGTCTCGGTCTGTAAGATGGCAAGATAACGCCCCTTCTTCTCCATCTCTTTGAGCATTAATTTCCCAAGGGCTGCCTTCTTAAACACCCAGAATCCAATTTCGTAAGAAAGTTCTTCTCCCTTAAAGAATTCCCCAATCGTTTTTCGCTTTCCTCTCCATAAAGGATCTACTTGGGCTTCGGTTTCCCGGATAGAAAAAGGGAAAAGGGGTAGAAGGGAGCACCCCATAACCCACCGGAAAAAATCTCTTCTTGTGAAAGTATTTCTCATGGCCATGCAAATCCATCGTGACAAGAGTTAGAAAACGAAAATCTTTTGCTTCCCAGGATGACCCTCCAGGCCAAAGTAGGATCGTCTATCGTTTAAAGCCTGCCATCGCCCGCGGAGTTTTTTCTAAAGATGCAATTCCACCACATCGCCTTCACTTACCGGGTAATCCCTTTTGACCATCTGGCCATCAAACTTTCCAGATCCCCAGATTCGGGCATACCTTAACTTTGCCGCAAAGTCCTTATGAACGGAAAGGGCTACATCCTCAATGGTGCTTCCCTTTTTAAGAATGACCGGTTCTGTTCGGTCTGGCTCCTTTCCAGGGACCTTCGTATACACCCGTAGGATATCCAGGTGTTGATAGACTTCCCTCTTCACCTCTTCTAAATTCATCTCTCCTTGAGCCGAGACAGGAAGCATCGTAAAGGTCTCTTTAAAACGGGTTTCGAGTGATCGAAGCCCTTCTAAACCATTTTTTTGATCCATTTTATTGCCCAGAAGAAATGCCTTCTTCGTAATCCATCCGATCTCTAAAGAGGAGGGGGGAGATTGCTCTCCAATCTTCACCTTCATTCCGTTCAATTCCTCAAGAAGGACCTCCATCTGAAAAACAGGATCATCCGTCAAGTCTAAGACGATCAGCAGAGCATTGGCGTTTCGAATGAGATTGGGAAATCCAGGTTCAATCCGATCCATTTGAATCGGCGGCGTATCCACCAGTTGAATCTGGATGTTTTCAAATCTCATCATTCCCGGAATAGGCCTCTGTGTGGTAAAGGGATAGTCAGCCACTTCAGATGGAGCATTGGTCAGGCGTGTAAAGAGGGCCGATTTCCCCACGTTCGGCAAACCTAAAAGGACGACCTGGGCCGCTCCTTCTCTTTTTACGTTGTAAGCCTGCTCCGCCCGGCTCACCGCAGGCTTTTTCTGGAGCTCCTCTTTGAGCTTGGCCATCCGTGATTTGAGCTGTCCTCTCAGCCTCTCGGTTCCCTTATGTTTCGGGATGACAGCCATCATCACTTCGAGGGCTTTGATCTTATCCGGAATGGATTTTGCCTGCTTGAATTTGGCCTCTGCCTCTAAATACTGGGGGGTGAGGTTGGCTGGCATACTCTTGGAATCGATCGGGGATTTTAAATCAAAGGATTCGTGATCACATCAAAAACGCGAAGGGATGCTTCCCGCCGCCTCCCGACAAGATGGTCACAGCTTCTTAGCACTATAACTTATAAATCTTTTCCCTGAGAAAGATTTCCAACACCTTTGGATCGAACTGTTTGTTCTTACATTTCTCCAGCTCCAGGAGCGCATCCTGTAAGGGCATCACCCCTCGATGGGGCCGAGTGCTGGTCATGGCATCAAAGGCGTCCGGAAGACTGATGATTCTCGCCTCAAGAGGAATTGTCTCTCCCATGAGTCCATCGGGATATCCACTGCCGTCATAAAATTCGTGGTGGTGGCGGATGATGGGAATCTTATCCCTGAAAAATTCAACCCCCTCCACAATCTTCACTCCGATCAGGGGGTGTTCCCGGATGATCTCGTATTCACGATCGCTCAAAGGCCCTTGCTTTTGAAGAATATCATCCTTAATGCCAATTTTACCAATATCATGAAGGAGGGCTCCGTACTCCAGTGTCTCCAGCCTCTCCTCTGAAAAACCCATATGACGGGCGATCGCCAGGCTCATTCGTTTCACCCGATCCGAATGCCCCCTTGTATAAGGATCTTTTGCATCAATGGCTTCTGCAAGAACTTTGACAGAATCGAGATGACTCTTTTTGAGATACCGGTAGGCTTGTTGAAGTTTAGCCGTCCTTTCTTCTACCAGTTCTTCCAGGCGATTGTGATAAGCTTCGATCTCTTCTTCCAGCCGCTTGCTTTCCAGGGCCCTCTTCACACTCATCACGATCAAATCCAGATCGGCCGGTTTGATGATGAAATCATGGGCTCCCAATCTCATGGCATCCACAGCCAGATCGATTTCCGGGTAAGCCGTCACCATGATGATCTTCACCTTGGGATCAATCGCCTTGACTTTCTGTAACAGTTCGATCCCTGTCATCTCTGGCATTTTGATATCAGAAAGAATTAAAGAGAACGAATTTTGATAAAAATGGGTGAGGGCTTCTTTCCCATTGTGAGCTGTCGTGCAGAGATATCCTTCTTTGGTCAACCTCCGATCCAGAACATTGCAGATAATCTCTTCATCATCGACAATCAAAATCCGTTCTTCTTTCATATTGTTTCTATTTTAAAAAAGAAATGGAATAAGAGTCAACCCCAGCCCAAAGAAAATCCTGACAAGGAGGGCCCCCCATCGCTCAAAAGATCCCTATTCCAGGCTGTGGAGAGAGAACGGCCTGCCTCTTTTTTGGCAGGGCCGATCTTGCCTCATCCCGGACGAATCACCTTAAAATCTATTTTATGTTTGATTTTAGGTTTTTTTTTTGATAAATCTATTTTGACTCACATTGGAGCAACAATATGGAACTGAAAAAGATCCTGGTGGTTGATGACGAAGCTCCCCTTAGAGAAATTTTACAGAGAGGATTAATGCAGATGGGGGGGTACTCTGTCGAGGTGGCTCAGGATGGACAGGAAGCGATTGAAAAGATGGAAAAAGAAATCTTCGACCTCATTCTCACTGACTTGATGATGCCAGAAATGGATGGCATGGAACTCCTCAAGATCATCAAAGGAACCCGGCCTGAGATTCCGGTCATCATGATGACGGCCTACGGATCGATTGACACCGCTGTAGAAGCGATGAAAATCGGCGCCAATGATTACATCACCAAACCCGTTGATCTCCAGGATCTTCTTCTCCGAATCTCCAAAGTCTATCAGGAGAGCCTACTGCTACAGGAGAACCGTCAACTGAGAAAAGAGGTCCGAAAGAGGTTTCAATTTTCAAACATCATTGGGAAAAGTCGAAAGATGCAGGAGATCTTTACGCTGATTGAAAAGGTTGCTCCCAGTAACAGCACAGTCATCATTTATGGAGGGAGTGGAACCGGAAAAGAACTGGTGGCGAAAGCCATTCACTATAACAGTCCAAGGGCAGACCATCCCTTCATCCCCTTCAACTGCAGCGCTATTCCTGAAACGCTTGTGGAGAGTGAGCTTTTTGGACATATGAAAGGGGCTTTCACCGGTGCCGTCCAAACGAAGAAAGGACTTTTTGAGGAAGCGAAAGGGGGAACGCTCTTCCTCGACGAGATCGCCACGGTTCTTCCCTCCGTTCAGGTCAAACTCCTGAGGGTCCTTCAGGAGAAAGAGGTGATGAAGATCGGCAGCACAGAAAGGACCAAGATCGACGTTCGGGTCATTGCGGCAACAAACGAAGATCTGGAAGCCAATATGAAGAAGGGAAAATTTCGAGAAGACCTTTTTTATCGACTCCATGTCTTTCCTATCTTTCTTCCCGATTTAAAGGACAGAAAAGAGGATATTCCACTGCTGGCTTATCACTTCCTTGAACTTTATTCGAAGGAAGCCAAAAAGGAGATCAAGGGGATCTCCAAAGAGGCGATGGATCTGCTTCTGGACTATGCCTGGCCCGGAAACGTGCGGGAATTGGAAAATGCGATTGAAAGGGCCGTCATCATGGCAGAGGGAGAACTGCTGACGCCACAGGACCTCCCAAAAGATTTAGCCGAAGGCGCTTCTTTCTTAATCCGAAGAGGAGCCAAAGAACGTAAATCCCTTGACGAGATCAAAGCCGAATACATCCTTCAGATCTTGAAGGAGACGAATGGAAATAAAAAGATGGCGGCAGAGATTTTAAAGGTGAACCCGAGAACGCTCTACCGCTTCGAGAAGAAGGAACGCTATCGAGAACCCTGATCCATCATCCCACTTTCCCTCAACCCGTAACCCCTTCCGGCCCTGCGTTGACTCTATAAAAAAACAGTGTTAAAAAACAACTATGAAATCTTTGATGGTAAAAGGGTTCCTGGTTTGGGTGGCCCTTCTCTTTCTGGTGGCTTGCACCACTGCTCAACAAGGAAGCCCCCTTTCCTCTCAGGCAGGCTCTGCGCCCTCCATTGCCTCCCCCACTCCAACCAAACCGCCCCCTCCCAGGCCTCGAGCCTATTATCATTTTCTTCTCTCCCAGTTCAAGCTGAGGGAGGGAAAACTGATAGAAGCCATTGAAGAACTGAAAGAAGCGATCCGTCACGATGGAAACGAACCGACGCTTCGAGTCGAACTGGCTTCCCTTTATATCTATCAAGGACGAATGGAGGAAGCGATTGAGGAGTGCCAGGAGGCCATTCGTATCCATCCCAACCACCTGATGGCCCATCTCTTGCTGGGCGGGCTCTATTCATCCCAAAAAAAGACGATCCTGGCTATTGAAGCATACAAGAAAGCGATCAAGATCGCCCCCCAGCATCGTGAAAGCTACCTCTATCTCAGCACCCTCTATGTTGAAAACCAGCAGTATGACCAAGCCATCGATCTCCTCCACCGACTCATCAAGATCGAGCCAAACTCAGCCATCGCCCTCTATTCCCTTGGCAGGGTGTATGCCGAGACCAAAGCCTACGACCGGGCAGAAGAATACCTTTTGAAAGCCCTCGCCGTGGAACCCCAACAGATCCCTGCTCTGATGGATTTAGGAATTGTTTATGAGATCCAAAATAAAACGGAACAGGCGACCGAAGTCTATCAGAAGATCCTTTCCCTGCAGCCGGATCATAAGGGGGCGAGAAACCGATTGGGACAGATTTTGATCAAAGAGAAAAAATTGGATGAGGCTTTGATTCAATTTAAAGAACTTCAAAAATCTGCGGCCGGAGACCTCAACCTGAGAACTAAAATCGGACTCATCTATCTTGAACAAGGTAAGTTTGATCAGGCTATCCTCGAATTCAACTTTGTTCTCGCCTCCACGCCTGGGGACCATCGTGTCCGTTACTACTTGGGAGCAACCTATGTGGAGAAAGGGGCTCTCGATCTTGCCTTGACTGAATTTAAAAAGATTCCGGTGGAGGCTGAACTCTTCGCCGATGCTCAAAGAAGCATGGTGCTTATTCTCAAAAAACAGAATAAAGTGGGGGAGGCCATCCAGCTCATGGAAGATTCCATCCAGGCTAAACCCAAAGATCCCGAGCTATATCTCGTCCTCTCCGCTCTTTATGATGCGGAGAATCAGTTGATAAAGGCAGAAGAGATCCTCAAGAAGGGACTCTCCTATAACAGGGAGAATGTGGACCTCCTCTATCAATTGGGTGCTCTTTACGATAAAATGGGGAACTTTGAGGGGATGGTCGTGCAAATGAAGGAAGTTCTCAGGATTCATCCTGATCATGCCGATGCATTAAATTATCTGGGATATTCCTACGCCGAAAAAGAGATCCACCTTGAAGAAGCCCTCCAGCTCATTCAGAGGGCCATGGCTCTTAAACCCAATATGGGCTACATCACCGACAGCCTGGGATGGGTGTATTATAAATTGGGGAACTACGAAAAAGCCGTGGCAGAGCTCGAACGGGCAAATCAGCTCACCCCAAACGATCCTGTGATCACGGAACATCTGGCAGATGGTTATTTCAAGCTGACCCAGAAGGATAAAGCGCTCCGGCTCTATGAGAAGGCGCTCACCTTAAATCCAAAACCCGACCAGGCCGAGCGATTGAAGAAAAAGATTGAAGAGCTGAAAGGGAAACAATCTAAATAAATGCCAAATGTCTCAGTTCAAATTTCAAAGGAAATTCAAATTTAAATATTCAAACGAACCCAATGAATATTGAGTTATTTGTGCATTGTTTTGATATTTGAATTTTGATATTTGAACTTGTTCCTTCTGTCAGCCTCCTGCTACGGGTGGAAAGATCGAAAGCACATCCCCTTCCTTCAAAGGTTGATCCTTTTTGGCATGAACGCCATTGATCAGAATGATTTTCGGGATTTCCTCAGGAATGCCCAGTTTTGTCAGGATATCCTGAACTCTGGCTTTTTCATTAACCTCCATCCGACATGAAAAACGGCCACTCCCCTTGGGTAAATAATCTCTTAAGGTGGCAAAGAGTTTGACTTCAATTTCCATTGCGATGAATTGCTCGACCTCCCGATGACAAATTTATTTGAGGATTTCAATCTCCTTCGTTGAATTAAAAATAACATAAATACGCAGGTTATTCGACTCTTTCTCCAGGGGAACCATAAAGAATCCCTCTCGGTTTCGTGAATACCCATGGGTCGTACCCATCAGGCTCTCTCCATCATGAAACGTGACTTTCACTTTAAGGGCGCTTGCCTCTTCTTTCTCTTCTTGAAGAAGCCCCTTAAGGGAAATGGGGCCCTTCCTCCCTTCGAGGCTTTTCACAAAAAAAACCGCCTTCAAGTCTGAGAGATGAATTTCTACACCTTTTCTCACCTTCGCTTCATTCTCTTCTGATACGGGAATGACATGGAAAACCTTTTTCCCTGTCCCAAAATTGTAAGTAATCCCTTTGATCATCCTGCCATCTCGATACTTAGCTACAACCAAATTCTGTTTGCATTGAGCGACCGGGTTCTCATCAGGCATGTCCTATTCCTCCATCCGTTCCCATCCCGGATGGCGGCATTATATTAAAAGACCATTTTCCTTTCAAGTTTAAAATGGAATGCATTAGGACTTCCACTTCGTAAGTGGAATCCCCCAAACGTTGCGTCCCTCTTTTACTTTTTCCCTAATTTCTCTTCTGTTGCCTTGAGCAACGCTTCGACATCGGCTGCCGTGGGAGCGCCGAAAATGGCAATGACCACTTCACCCCTTTGCCGGACCATGGTCCACTTCTGGTCTCCTGCATTTAGAGGCTGTTGGTGGTTAGGAGTTCGGAGAAGTGTTGAAAAGGAAAAACATCAATGCCATCCTCTGTCCGCAGAACCGGTCCCTGAGGATAGACGATGATCCGGCGACATAATCCTTTTAGCTGTGCCACGGCGCGCAGGCCCTTGCACCAAGTCTCTGTAAAAATTTGACCAGATTTTACCTCGATTGCTATCAGATCAGCCCCTCGAACAAGCAAGAAATCGACCTCCGTTGCAGATCGGCCTGAGGGTGCCCAATAATAGATTTCATCACAGAGACTACGATAATCCTTATAGGCCCGGAGGAGTTGAGCCACCAATCCCTCAAACAGTACGCCCCGTTCCTCTGGAACAATACCACCGGTTGAACGCTTCATGGCCCGCACGATGCCCGGGTCACACCAGTACCATTTGGGTAGTTTCCTTTCCCGTACGCGGAGTTTGGCTTCATATGCCGGAAGCCTAAAGCACAGGAGTGTCTCCACCAAAATGTCCAGGTATCCTGCCACGGTTGCCCTCGCCACACCGGTTTCCCGAGCGATGTTACTCACATTGATAATTTGGCCATGAAAGAGAGCTGCCAACGGAAGAAAACGGGCAAACCCAGGCAGGCTGCGGACAAGCGCCTCAGCTTGAATCTCCTCTTTCAGGTAAAGTTGAGCATAAGCCCTAAGTGTTTCTTCCTTGGCGGATGAGTCCCAAACGATTGGTAGTAATCCCCACCGGAGGGACTCTTCTAGGTCGAACTGTGTACCGACTTCCTCAGGAACAAAGGGATGCATGGACCGGTGCAATGCGCGTCCTGCAAGCAGGTTGACGCCTGCTCTCTTCAGCTTGCGAGCGCTCGATCCGCAAAGAATAAACCGCAGACGTTTTTCTTCGGAGAATCGATGCACCTCGTTCAACAGGTTGGGTAATCTCTGAACCTCATCAACAATGACCCATTTATCGGTTGGAACTGCCCGCAGTTCATCTGCAAAAATTCCTGGTCTGGCCAGCAATCTCTGGTAAGTCTCTTCGGAAAGTAAGTCGAACACATGGGCATCAGGAAAAGTGGTTCGAAGCCACGTGCTTTTCCCAGATCCACGAGGACCCATTAAAAAAAAACTCTGTTTAGGGGCTTTTAGGATTCTTTCCAGCATAATTAGCCAACTATATTGCCATATTTCTTTGAAATTTGACAATATTATAGTCAATTTTCTTTTAAATGTCAAATTATTTCTCTATCCTTTGTTGAAGAGGCCTTTTTGACTAAGTTGAATTACCTATTGCTTCCCTGAGGCTGTTTCTTTGTATTGTAGGCGATCGAAGCGACCTGGAACAAAAGTTTCTCGAAAATAACCCGGGAGATCACCCGCCATTTTAACCCAAGCCGAGAAGACCGAAGCCCTGCCACTCGCCTGACAAGGCTTCGTTATTGTGAAACCCTTTTATCAAACGCAGTCCGGATGGACCAGAAAGGGTGGCGATATCTTTACATTTCTCATACCTCTTTAAGATCTCCGTTGAGATTTGGGCGACTTGCTTGCCAACCCGTTGGTGTTCTCCGATTCGCCAGATACGAACTCCTATTTGTACCCTATTTGATAGGGAGATCCTTGAAAACTCGGATTTACATTCCGAATTTTCAAGGCGGCTTCCCCCGTTCTTTTCTCGCCCGCAGCGATGCGCCGCTTTTGGACGATGTTTGCCCATGACCATGGGTAAACATGGAATGCTTCTAGCTCGGCCGTTCTCTCGACCTGTCGGATAAAACAGTACGATCTTATCTCGATATTCTCACAGGAATTTTTATGATCCGTCAACTTCAACCGTGGTATGAAAACCTCGGTAAACGCCAGGTCAAAGCGCCCAAGATATACCTCCGTGATTCAGCCCTCCTTCACGCTTTGCAGAATCTCCCTGACTTTGAGGCTCTGCACGGCCATCCCCGGATGGGGGCATCGTGGGAGGGCTTTGCCATCGAACAGGTTTTACAGATCATTAAGCCACCTCAAGGATTTTTCTGGGCTGCTCATAGTGGCGCCAAGGTTGATCTTTTTTTTCATCCATCATGGCTGACGCTATGGGATTGAGTGCAAATACAGCGAAGATCCAAAGGCAATAAAATCGATGAACCAGGTCATAGAGAGTCTAAACCTCGCCCATTTGTGGATCATCTATCCCGGGGAGCATTCCTATCCCCTTTCAAAGCAAATATCCGTCTGGCCTCTGAAGAATATCACCACCCTACCAAAGCAGCTCCGCTAAGTGTGAAGAGCAAAAGCACGAGCATATGTTAATAGGCCTAAATTGAGCGATTTCTAGATTTCACCGTAACACACCCTATTGGGGTTGTTTCTTATACAATGCCTGCGTTAAGCAAACAAGGCGAAAGTCTTGTACGACAAATCTCCAATGAAGGGACCTATCAATCGTCTCATAAAATAGTATTGACCCACAATCCTCTTATTTTTATTGTCTTATTATTTAAGTTTTATTACACTTATTTAGGTGTTTATTGGATCCATCGCAAATGGCTGATTGAGGATCGGTCCATCCCATTGGATCAAATCCTCAAGATTAATACAAA
>FWPV01007047.1_pt1 | contig 20846 bp, 18 predicted proteins | sample 2228371 | NCBI WGS metagenome assembly FWPV01 (sample SAMEA103939776, study PRJEB20133) | metagenome | reverse complement strand
CGGGCGGGATGGGGTAACGGTGGGAGCATGAGCGAAGAAAGGAGGGAGGAGGAGTATGAGCAGGAGTATGAGCAGGAGTAGGAGTAGGAGTACGAGTAGGAGTACGAGTACGAGTAGGAGTAGGAGTACGAGTACGAGTAGGATTAGGAGGGGGAGGGAGGGGTTTAGTTTGATTGAGCTGCTGATGGTGTTGGCGGTGATGGGGATACTGGCGGGGTTGTTGATACCGTCGGTGGGGGTGGTGCGGGAAAAGGCCCAGCGCATGGCGACGGGGCAAAAGCTGCGGCAGATCGGCCTTGCGGTGGCCACCTATCAGAGTGTCACGGGCCGCAGCCTGACGGCCACCGATTTGGCCGGTTGGGTGACCCGGCTGGCGGCCGAGACGGGGGTGCGCGAGGGCAAGCTGTTTTTGTTCGAGGAGGATCCGCTGGTGGCCGCGCTGGCGGACGGCATTCCGCCGGTGCTGGCGGAGCGCGGGCCGGCCGGCTGGCAGGTGATTGAGGGGTTCGGCGAGCTCCCGCTCGGCGTGGTGGTGGCCAGCGGGGTGAGCACGGCGGCCAACCCCTCCACCACCCCGGTGGCGTGGACCCGGGGGCTGACGCCCGAAGGCCGCTGGCAGCCCCATGGCAGCGAGCGCGCCGGCGTCTATGGCGACGAGGGCGGCTTCATCGTGTTCCTTGACGGCCATGTCGAGTTTCACCGCGACTTGGCGCGCGACGGCGGCCAACTGGTCGCCCAATCCGACGGCCGCCGCACCGCCGATATCCGCGAGGCCGTCGGCGCCGGCGTTGCGGCTTACGACTGCCGCGGCCGGGTGTTTTAGCCGGAACACGTTTTTCCCCCGCATGGCTTGCCTTGCGGGCGGCTTCGGGCTTGAGTGCGCGGGCAGAGTATGAACGACTCCGGCCAACGCTACATTCCCTCGTTGCGGACGGTCCGGCACGCGGCCGAATCGCTGCCGCCGGCGGACACCTGGCGCGCCGAGACCTTCTCGGTGCCGCTGAAGGACGAGCGCCTGATCGAGTTCCGCAAGGTGAAGATCAAGTCCAAGCAGGGCACGCAGCTGGCGTGGATATACGAGGGCAAGGTGCGGGTCACCTGAGGAATGGGGCGTCCGGCGCGGGCCCCTCGACCAGCGCCCGCACATGGGCGGCGACGGATTCGGCGAGCGCCTCGAGGTGATAGCCGCCCTCGAGCAGGGAGACAAGGCGTCCGTGGGCGTGGGCGTCGGCCTGCGTGAGAACCCAATGGGTGAGGGTGTGGAAGTCCTCGGACTCGAGCTGGATGTCGGCGAGCGGGTCGAGGCGGTGGGCATCGAAGCCGGCCGAGACGAGGAAGAGCTGCGGGCGGAAGCGCTCCAGCACCGGGCGGAGGTCCTGTTCGAGGGCCTCGAGGTACAGGTCGATGCCGGCTCCCGGCGGCAAGGGGCAGTTGACGGTCAGGCCGGCGCCGGCCCCGCTGCCGGTTTCGTGCGTCTCGCCGGTGTGCGGATAGAGCGGGAGCTGGTGCAGGCTGCAGAACAGCACCGACGGGCTGCTGTAGAAAATGTTCTGGGTGCCGTTGCCGTGGTGGACATCCCAGTCGAGGATGCACAGGCGCTCGATGTTGTAGGCGCGCTCGGCGTAGTGCGCGGCGATGGCGATGTTGTTGAACAGGCAGAAGCCCATGGCCTGTTCGCTGCTGGCATGGTGGCCCGGCGGGCGGCTCAAGGAAAAGGCGGCCGCGTAGCCCTCGCGGAACACCGCATCGACCGCGCCGATGGCGGCCCCGGCCGCCAGCAGGGCCGCATGGTAGGAATCATGGCAGACGGCGGTCTCCCCCATGTCGACAAACGGCCGGCCCGCAAGGCAGGCTTCCTCGATGTACTGCCGGTACTCGGGAGTGTGAATCGCCTCGATGCAGTCCGCCGGAGCGGGGGCGGGCGTGTGCCAGTGCAGCAGTTCGGCGAAAGGGGCCGCTTCCAGCGCGAAACGGGCCGCCCTGAGCCGCTCGGCGCGCTCGGGGTGATGCGGCCCGGTGTCGTGCAGCAGGCAGTCGGGATGATGAAACACGGCGACCGGGCGCGGCATGAGACCCAGCATGCACAGTCAATCCGGCGCTTCAAGCCCGCCCGGCGCCGCTGACTCGGTCGTGGTGGCCGCCCGGTCGTTTGAAAGTGCGCGAATCCCACAAAGACGCGCAGCCACGGCAACCGCATGCTTGCGGTTCGTCACCGTTTCGAATGGGTGAAGCGGCCGCGCCTCAGCTGCAGCCCAGCGAGGTACCGCAGTTGAGGCAGCAGGCGCAGGTGCCGGTGACCTTGACTTTCGAGCTGCCGCACTCCGGGCAGGTGAGGTTGCCTTCGGACTGCACCAGCAGTTCCATCTGTTCGGGGCTGAGGTGGTGCACGGTGGCCGGGTCCTCCCGCTCGATGGCCACCGAGTTCGGGACCTTGTCCTCGAGCGCGTTGCTCACCTTGGCGGCGGGCGACATCTTTTCACGGTAGCCGTGGATGAACTCCATGCCGAGCCAGCGGGCAAGGTAGTCGACCACGCTCTTGGCCATGGGGATGTCCGGGTTGCGGGTCAGGCCCTCCGGTTCGAAGCGGATGTGGGCGAATTTCTTGACGATGGTTTCAAGCGGGACGCCGTACTGCAGGCACATCGACAGCAGCGTGCCGATGGTGTCCATCAGGCCGTTGATGGTGCTGCCGGCCTTGGCCATCTGGATGAACACCTCGCCGGGCGAGCCGTCCTCGAACTTGCCGACGGTCAGGTACCCTTCCGTTCCCCCAATGCTGAACTTGTGGGTGAGCGAGTGGCGCGTGTCGGGCAGGCGCCGCCGGTAGGGCTCGGTGACCACCTGCACGGTGCGCGGGACCTCGCCTTCGGCCTTGGGCTTCTCCTTGTCCTTTTGGGTTTTGACCGGCGCGCTGCGCTTGGAGCCGTCGCGGTAGATGGCCACCCCCTTGATGCCCTTGCGCCAGGCGTACACGTAGGTTTCCTTGATGGCCTCGACCGTGGCTTCGGCGGGCATGTTGACCGTCTTGGAGATGCCGCCGGAAAGGAACGGCTGCACGGCGGCCATCATGTCGATGTGGGCGAGGTGGCTGAGCACGCGCTTGCCGAGACCGGACCGGAACGCGGTGTCAAATACGGGGAGGTGCTCCTCCTTGAGGCCGCTGGCGATGGTCTTGCCCTGCACGGTGACCGGTTCGACGGTGCCGTACTCCTCGATGTGCCGCAGGATGCGCTCGCGCTCGCTGGCCTTGTAGCCGAGGTTTTCCAGCGCCTGCGGGATGATGCGGATCGGCAGCTGCAGCATGCCGCCGCCGGCAAGGGACTTGTAGGCCACCAGCCCGATGGCCGGCTCGATGCCGGTGGTGTCGCAATCCATCAGGAACCCGATGGTCCCGGTCGGCGCCAGCACCGTGACCTGCGCGTTGCGGAAGCCGCACTCGCGCCCCTGCTGGAGCACCTGGCGCCACAGCGAGCGCGCGTAGGCGTGCATCTCGGGGTCGGCGGAGCCGTCCGCGGCGTCGACGGCGGCAAGGTGCTTCTCGATGACGCCGAGCATGGACGCGACGTTGTCGGGGGCGGGCGGGTTGTCGCAGCCCGCGTAGCGGGCGTCCAGATACCCCGGGAACGGGCCCTTGTGGCGGGCCAGCTCGGCGGAGGTGCGGTAGGCCGCGCCGGTCATCACCGCGGTGATCAGCGCGGCGAGGGAGCGGCCGCCCGGCGAATCGTACGGCAGGCCGTAGGACATGAGCAGGGCGCCCAGGTTGGCGTAGCCGAGCCCGAGGGTGCGGAACCAGTGCGAGTTGTAGGCGATCGCCGCGGTCGGGTAGGAGGAGCGGTCGACGATGATCTCCTGGGCGATGATGAACAACCGGCAGGCCCGGGCGAAACGCTCAAAGTCGAACCCCTGCTTGGTGCGGAATTTGAGCAGGTTGATGCTGGCGAGGTTGCAGGCGGAATTGTCGAGGAACAGGTACTCGCTGCACGGGTTGCTGCAGTTTTGGCGGCCGGACCCCTTGCAGGTGTGCCACGCGTGGATGGTGTCGTCGAACTGCATGCCCGGGTCGCCGCACAGGTGCGTGCCCTCCGCGATCTGCGTGAGCAGGGCCCCCGCGTTTTTCTTTTCGCACGGCTGGCCGTCGGTGACCCGGCGCGTCCACCATTCCCGGTTGGCGATGGCCGCCTCCATGAACGCGTCCGAGGCGCGCACGCTCAGGTTCTCGTTCTGGAACTTGATCGAGCCGTAGGCCTCGCCGTTGAACGACGGGTCGTAGCCTTCCTCGATCAGCGCCCACGCCTTGCGCTCCTCGATCTGCTTGGCGAGGATGAACTCCTCGATGTCGGGGTGCCAGTCCTTGAGCGTGTTCATCTTGGCGGCGCGGCGCGTCTTGCCGCCGCTCTTCACCACGCCGGCCACCGCGTCGTACACCGCCAGAAAGCTCAGCGGGCCGCTCGGGCGCCCGCCGCCGGAGAGCTTCTCCCGCGTGGAGCGGATCGAGGTCAGGTCGGTGCCGCTGCCGCTGCCGAACTTGAACAGCATGGCCTCGGCCTGTGCCAGCCCCATGATCGATTCCAAATCGTCCTCGACATGCTGGATGAAGCAGGCCGAGCACTGCGGGTATTCATATTGGTTGGGGGCGCGCCTCACTGCGCCCGCCTGCTGGTCCCAGTAATAGTTGCCCTTGGCCGAATCCTTGCCCACCCCGTATGCCTGGTACAGCCCGAGGTTGAACCACACCGGCGAGTTGAACGCCCCGGTCTGGTTGACCAGCAGCCAGGTCAGGTCCTCCTCGAAGATGCGCGCCTCCGCGTCGCTTTGGAAATAGCCGTCCTCCCGGCCCCATTGGGCGAGCGTCTTGGCCACCCGGTCAACCACTTGGCGCAAGGACGATTCACGCCCCCCGCGCGCCGGATCCCGCCCCTTCTCGGCATCCCCGTAAAAATACTTCGACGCGAGGATTTTGGTCGCCAGCTCCGAAAAGGCGGCCGGCACCTCGATGTCGTCCTGCCGGAACAGCGTTTTGCCCCGCTCGTCCGTGATCGCCGCCGAGCGCCGCTCCCATTGCACCTCCGCATAGGGGTGGCAGTCCGGCCGCGCAAAAGCGGGTTCCTTGAACAACGGTTCGCGCGCCCCGGCCGGCGCGCCGCCAAGGGCGGGGGAAAGGGTTGCAGTCGGCAGCACAACAGTCTTCATGATCGGTCAGGCAGTTCGGATGGGGAAGGCCGGCAGGCGCGGCGGTGAAGAAGTCGGTGAACACAATGTCAACAATATGTTGGGGGTATGCCTGCGAATAACCACAACATATTGTACGAGGGCCCAACAAAACACAACTTTTGGGCGTGAAAAGCGAAAATTTCCGGGCGCCGGGCACAATAAGCCGGCGCGATACCGGTATAAGCGGAGCTTTTAGTTGGGGCCGGGTTACCGGGTGCCGGTGGCCGGTGGGTGCAGGGGCTGGGGCAGGAGGGATTGAATCCAGCGCCGGTGGGGTGCGGAGAGGGTGATGTCGGGGAGGCGGCCGATGGGGACCCAGCGGACGGTGGGGCGGGCGCGGCACGCGCGGGCGAGCGGATGGGCGGCGGGGAGGGCGTGGACCGTCTCGGTGACGCGTTCGGTGGCGATGGCGCGGACGCGCTGGAGCAGGGGCATGGCGGTGGGGGCTTCGGGCAATTCGGGCAGTTCGGCCAAGCCGGCGAGGCGGCGGGCCTCGGCGGGGTGGACCTCGAGCAGCAAGCGCCCGCGGTGGAGGCACCAGAGGCGGGGGACGTGGCGGCGGCCGGCCGGCTTGCGGGGGATGACGGGCAGGCGCGCGGCGGTACCGGCGGCGGCGGCGCGGCAAAAGGGGCGCACGGGGCAATGCGGGCAAAGGGGGCGGGCCTTGCGGCACACCGTGGCGCCGAGTTCCATCAGCGCCTCGTTGAACAGTCCGGGCTGGAGGGGGTCGAGCAGCCGGGCGGCCCGCTCCAGCAAGTGCCTGCGGGCGGCGGCGGAGGAGGGCAGCGGGGTGGCGTCGTTGTGAAGCCGGCACAGGACGCGCACGACATTGCCATCGATGACCGGCTCCGGCAGCCCTTGGGCGATGCTGGCGATGGCGGCGGCGGTGTAGGGGCCGACGCCCGGCCGCCGCCGCCATGCGGCCGCGTCCTGCGGGATGCCATCCGCGAGGATGGATTGGGCCAGCCGGTGCAGGTTGCGGGCGCGGGCATAGTAGCCGAGACCTTCCCAGAGTTTGAGGACCTGGTGCTCCGGGGCGCGGGCCAGCTCCGCGAAGCCGGGGAAGGCGCTCATCCAGCGCGCGAAATAGGGCAGCACGGTGGCGACCTGGGTCTGCTGCAACATGAATTCGGAGACGACGGTCCGGTACAGGCTGGGGCGTTCGCGCCACGGCAGCGGCCGGCGCTGGCGCGCGTACCAGTCCAGCAGCGCCTTGCGAAATTCCGCGGATTCCCCTCGCATGGGGATGGGAAAAACGTAGATTGCTCCGGCATTCCACCAAAATCCAGATGAAGCAGAAAAGACGCGGCGACGGGGACGAGCCCAACCAACAGACCCTGTACACGATCACGCTGACCCCCGAGCAGCTCGCGAAGCTCGAGCGCATCTGCGACAAGCGGATGTACGGTTTCTACCATGTCGACCACAGCCTGTTCGCCTTCAAGGGGCCGTACGACCAGGTGAACATCGTCGCCTACAAGAGCGGCAAGGTGGTCATCCAGGGGAAGGGAACGGAGGGGTTCGTGCAGAACGTGCTGGAGCCGGAGATCACCGGCGAGCCGCGGCTGGGCTACGACGAGGTGCACCATCCGGAATGGTTCGAGCCGCACGCCGGGGTCGACGAGGCGGGCAAGGGCGATCTGTTCGGGCCCCTGGTCTCCTGCTGCGTGATCGCCGATGGCGACATGGTGCGGCACTGGCTGGCGGAAGGGGTGAAGGACTCCAAGAACCTGACCGACGGCAGCGTGCTGCGCCTCGAAAAGGTGATCCTGCGCACCAAGGGCGTGGTGGTGCGCAAGACCCTCGCCGGGATGTCCCGCTACAACGAGCTGATGAGCCGGCCGGGCGCCAACCTCAACAAGCTGCTGGCCTGGTTCCATGCGCGCTCGGTGGCGGCCGCGCTGCAGGCGCGCCGCGTCGAATGGGGGCTGCTCGACCAGTTCAGCAAGGCCCCGCTGACCCAGCGGCAGCTCAAGCAGGACGGCATCGACTTCGACCTGCGCATGCGCACCGGCGCGGAATCCGACCCGGTGGTGGCCGCCGCCTCGATCTGCGCCCGCGCCGAGTTTGTGCGCCAGCTGCACAAGCTCAGCGCCGAGTTCGGCGAGGAGCTGAAAAAGGGCGCCGGGGCGGCGGTCAAGGAACAGGCCCGGCAGCTGGTGGCCAAGCTCGGCCCGCACCGGCTCAAGGATTTCGCCAAGGTCCACTTCAAGACGGCCTACGAGGTGCTCGGCCTGCCGGCCCCGCAAAAGGCCGCCCGGTATTGAGCCATGGCGCGCGGGCTGGCGGCGTTTGACCGGCGCGCCCTCGGCGGGGCGGACTGCCTGATCGGCATCGACGAGGCCGGGCGGGGCTGCCTGGCCGGCCCGGTGGTGGCCGCCGCGGTGCGCTGCGAGGCGGCCTTCTACGCGACCGGCTGGTGCCGCCGCCACAGCCGCATGGTGGACGACTCGAAGCGCCTGAGCCCGGCGCGGCGGGCCGCCGTGGTGGCGCGCTTCGCCCACGCCTGTCGTGAAAACTGGATACGCGTCGGCGTCGCCAGCGCCTCGGTCGAGGAGATCGAGGCGCTCAACATCCACCGGGCCACCGCGCTGGCGATGCTGCGGGCGCTGCGCAAGGTGCTCGCGCACGCCGGGCCCACCCTGTGGGACCCGCACCCGGCGGGGGCGCCCGCCGCCGTCATCCTCATCGACGGCCGGCCGCTGCGCGGCTTCCCCGAGCCGCACCTTGGCGTGGTCCAGGGCGACCGGCGCTCCCTGGCGGTGGCCCTCGCGGGCATCCATGCCAAGGAGGCGCGCGACGCCGGCATGCGCGCGCTGCACGCGACCTTTCCCCAATTCGGCTTTGCCGCGCACAAGGGCTACGCCACCGCGGCGCACTTCGCGGCGCTGCGCGCCCACGGCCCCACCCCGCACCACCGGAGCCTGTTCCTGCGCGCCTTCCATGCCCGGGCGGACGCCGGCCCGGACAACCAAGGCTCGCTTTTTTAGGCGTTTTATGCAGCGTGCTGTCCGCGAACCGATACCCGGCATGATCCGCCTCGGCGTCAACATCGACCACGCGGCCACCCTGCGGCAGGCGCGCTACCGCCATGCGCCGCGGCTGCGCGGCGGCATGGTGGAGCCCGACCCCGTGGCCCTCGCCATCGAGGCCGAGCGGGCCGGGGCCGACGGCATCACCGTCCACCCGCGCGAGGACGGCCGCCACATCCAGCGCGGCGACGTGCTGCTGCTGCGCGAGGTGCTGCAGGTGCCGCTCAACATGGAGATGGCCGCCACGCGCGACATGCTCGCGTTCGCGCTCGAGGTGCGGCCCCGCACGGTCTGCCTGGTGCCGGAAAAGCGCGAGGAGGTGACCACCGAGGGCGGCCTGGACGTGGCCGCCGCGACCGGCCGGATCGCCGAAATGGTCGGCGCCCTGGCGCGCCACGGAATCCTGACCAGCCTGTTCATCGATCCGGAGGCCGCGCAAATCGAGGCGGCCGTCCGGACCGGGGCGGCCCTCGTCGAACTGCACACGGGGGCGTTCGCCAACGCGTGGAACGGCCCGCACGCGGAGCGCGAGACCGCGCGGCTCGAGGACGCGGCCGCCCGGGCGCGCGCGGCCGGGCTGACCGTCAACCTCGGGCACGGCATCAACTACGTGAACGTGGACCGCCTGCGCCGCATCGCCGGCGTCCACGAGATGAACATCGGCCACAGCATCCTGGCGCGCGCCCTGTTCACGGGCATCCGCGAGGCGGTGCGCGAGATGAAGGCCCGCATGAACGGCACATGGGCGCCCTGATGCTCTCGCTGCCGCAGGGTGGGGCGGTCCGCGGGACCGGCGTCGACCTGGTCGAGTGCGCGCGGGTCGCCCGCGTGCTCGAGCGCCAGGGGCAGCGCTTCCTCGAGCGCGTCTTCACCGCGCAGGAGCGGGACTACTGCCTGGCGATGAAAAACCCGGTCCCCCACCTGGCCGCCCGGTTCGCCGCCAAGGAGGCCGTATCCAAATGTTTCACTACGGGCATCGGCGAGCACCTCGGCTGGCGCTCCATCGAGGTGGTCAAGGGCGAGCGCGGCCAGCCGCTGATCCGCCTCGACGGGCGCGGCCAGGACCTCCTGCGGCGGCTGGGCGCCGACGCGGTGCTGGTCTCCCTCGCCCACACCGCCAACTATGGGCTCGCCTTTGCCGTCATCGTCCAGCATCCATCGCGCATCTGATCACCCATGTCTTGCCGCCTGTATCCCATCCTTTCCCTGTCGGCCGCCCGCTCCTATGAGGAGTCGGTCCTGCAGGGCGACCCCGCCCGTGTGGCCGCCGCCGTCGAGCAGGCCGGCACGGCCGTCGCCGCCGCCCTGTTGGCCGATTTCACCGAGCTGCGGCCGTGGCCGGACGCCCCGCGCTTGCTGGTGCTCACCGGCAAGGGCCTCAACGGCGCCGATGCCCTCGTCGCCGCCCGGCTTCTGCAGCGCGCCCTCGCCGGTCTGCGGGCCACTGTCGTGCTCGCCGCCCCGGAATCCGAGTTGCACCCGGTGGGCGCCGCCGCCTTGCGCGACCTGCGTGCCGCCATGGGGCCCGCCGTTGCCGTGCTGGAGGCGGCCGCGTTCACGGCTTCCGCTCCCGGCGCATACGAGGTCGTGCTCGATGGCATCCACGGGCATGGTTTTCGGCCGCCCCTGCGCGATCCGGTCGCCTCGCTGGCGGCGTTCGTCAACGCCTTGCCGGAAGTCGGCTTGCGCGCGGCGGTCGATTTGCCCAGCGGGGTCGGCGCGCAAACGGATGCCGGCGCCTTCGTGGCCGACTTCACATACGTCACCGGCGTCGCCAAAGAGCCCTGCTTCGATCCCGCCAACGCCGGCAAGGTCGGGCGTATCCGATTCCTTGAAATCGCACCCTTTTTGGACCAGCCCGTCCCGGACAACCAGCGCGATTGCCTTGCCTCCCCGCAGGCGCACCGGGCCCTCAACCGGCTGCGTCCCGCGACCAGCGACAAGCGTTCCTACGGCCATGTGCTGGTGCTGGGCGGTTCGGTGCGGATGCCTGGCGCCGTGCTTATGGCCACCCTCGCCGCCCTGAAGGCCGGGGCCGGCCTGGTCACCACGCTGGCGCCCGCGCCAATTGTCTCGCGCCTCGCCGGCCATGCGCCCGAGGCCATGTGGCGCCCCTGCGAAACCACGGCCGAAGGCGGCCTCGAAACCGATGCCGTGCGCGCCGTCGCCCAACTCGTCCCCCACGCGGATGCCCTGCTCATCGGCCCCGGTCTGCACATGGACCGACAGACAGTGTTCAATTTGTGCCGCATCATCCGCGAATCCTCCATTCCGCTGGTCATCGACGCCTCCGCTCTCACGCAGGACGTCATGGCCGCCGTCCTCGGCCGCAAGCTGGTTGCCGGCCCGGTGGTGCTTACCCCGCATGCCGGGGAATTCGCCCGTCTCCTTGCCTCCAAAGAAAATTCCGCCGATCCCGAGGTCCTGCTCACCTTCACCCGCACCCATCGCTGCCTCACCGTGCTCAAGGGCAGCCCGACCCGCATTTGCGACGGCCGGCGCATCATTGTCGCGCCGGTCGGCGGCCCCGTGCTCGCCCGCGGCGGCTCCGGCGACGTCCTTGCCGGCATGGTCGCCACCCTGCTGGCCCAGAATCCCCAGCACCCCCTCGACGCCGCCATCGCCGCCGTCACCTGGCACGGCGCCGCCGGCGATGCCCTCGCCCGCGCCAACGGCCACCGCGCCGTCACCACCACCGACATGCTCGAGCACCTGGCCCCCGCCTTGCGCGCCTAAGCCGGCCGGCCCTTCCCATCCGGCGCCGCCCACCGCGCCATTCCTGGCTTGCCAAGCCCGCCCTGCCCGATAACGGTTGATAAATGAGCTATGAGCGGCGGGTTGGGCTGATGGCGTTGGCGGCGTTGCCGGGGCTGGGGCCGGTGGCGATCGGGCGGCTGGACGGGGCGCTGGGGGGCGCGGTGGAGCGGCTGCTGGAGATGGGGGAGGGTGAGCGGGCGGCGTGGGTTGGGGCGGGGGTGCGGCGGGAATTGGGGGCGGTGGAGCGGTATTTCGATCCGGTGCGGGTGGCGGCGGAGTTGGAACGGATGGGGGCGGACTGGGTGACCTTCGAGGAGGCGGGCTATCCGGAGCGGCTGTTGCCGTATCCGGACCGGCCGGTCGGGCTGTACCGTTACCGGGCGGGATGCCGGCTGGACGGGCGGGTGCTGGCGATCGTCGGGACGCGGCGGCCGAGCGCCTACGGGCGCAAGGTGGCGCGGGAGTTTGCGGCGGGGCTGGCGCGGAGCGGGTACACGATTGTGAGCGGGATGGCGGAGGGGATCGACACGGAGGCGCACCGGGCGGCGTTGGAAGCGGGCGGCCGGACGGCGGCGGTGCTGGGCGGCGGGCTGCGGCGCTGCTATCCGGCGAGCAACCGGGGGCTGATGGAGCGGATCGCGGAGAGCGGCGGGGTGTGGAGCGAGTTTCCGCTGTGGCGCAGTGCGGACCGGCGCAGTTTCCCGCAGCGCAACCGGATCGTTTCCGGGGTGAGCGAGGGGGTGCTGGTGATCGAATCGGGCCTGGCGGGCGGCAGCCTGATCACGGCGCGCATGGCTTCCGAGCAGGGCAAGCCGGTGTACGTGGTGCCGGGCCGGGTGGACGCCCCCGAATCGGCCGGCTGCCATGCGCTGATCCGCGACGGCGCGCAGCTGGTGACCTGCGTGGAGGAGATTTTGGAGGATTTGAGCGGCCTGCCACCGTCGCTGGCGCAGGCCGCGGGCGCCCGCCGGCCGGCCGCGAAGGGCTCAGCCGAGCCGCAATTGGAGGGCGTGGCGGCGCGGGTATGGGAGGCGCTGGGGCGGCGCGGCCGGGCCAGCATGGACGCCTTGGCGGCGGAACTGGGGCGGCCGGTGGCGGAAATTTCCCGCATCCTGCTGGAGCTGGAGCTGGGCGGGCACGCCGTGCGTCTGCTCGACGGCTGTTACGAGCGCGCGTGAGGCGACTGCGAAAGGAATGGAAAAAACGGAGACATGCGGGGCAAATCAGCCGGGCGGCCAGGTGAGGTGGCGTCCGCCGAGCAGGTGCACATGCAGGTGGGGGACGCTTTCGCCGCCGTGCGGGCCGTTGTTGATGACGAGCCGGTAGCCTTGGCTGAGGCCGAGCTCGGCGGCCAGCCGGCGGGCGGTCAGCAGCAGGTGGCCGAGCAGCGCTTGGTCGGCGGGAGTGGCGGCGTCGAGCCGCGCCAACGGCCGCTTGGGAATGATCAGCACATGGACGGGCGCCTGGGGATTGATGTCGTGGATGGCGAAAACCAGATCGTCCTGGTAGGCGATCTTGGCGGGTATCTCGCCGGCAAGGATGCGCTCGAAGATGGTGGGCATATTTTTATCTCCTACTCGTACTCCTACTCCTACTCGTACTCCTACTCGTACTCGTACTCCTCCTCCTCCTCCTCACACGCCTCCACCGCAATCACCTGTTCGGGTCGAGTGCGAGTGCGAGTAGGAGTACGAGTAGGAGTACGAGTACGAGTACGAGTAGGAGTAGGAGTACGAGTAGGAGTAGGAGGGGGAGGGGGAGTCAAGGTGTTCACATGCCCTCCTCGGGGACATCGTAGACGGAGAACATCAATTCGGCGGAGGAGGCCAATTCCTCGCCGACGCGGCATTCGGCGGCGACGACCGCCAGCTTGTTGCCGCGGTTTTTGATGATGCGGGCATGGATGTCGAGCCGGTCGCCGGGAATGACGGCGCGGCGGAACTTGACCTTTTCGGCGCTCATGAGGAGGGCGACCCGTCCCTCCGAGGAAATCTTGCGCAGCATGAGGAGGCCGGCGGCCTGGGCCATGGCCTCGATCTGGAGCACGCCGGGCATGACGGGGTTGCCGGGAAAGTGGCCGGGGAAGTACGGCTCGTTGATGGTGACATTCTTGATGGCGTGGATTTCGGTGTCGCCCTTGATGTCGAGGACCCGGTCGACCATGACGAACGGGTAGGCGTGGGGGATCATGTCGAGGATGCGCCGGATGCTGATGCGGGTCTCCTCGGGGGCGATCATCTTGCGCGGGCGGACGGGCGCATCCCGGCGCACGGGCTCGAGCGCCTTGGGCTCCGGCTTGGCCAGCATTTTCTGGTACAGCACCTTGGTCAGCTCGGAATTGAGCTTGTGGCCGGGCCGGACGGCGACGATGTGGGCCTTGAGGCGGCGGCCCAGCAGGGACAGGTCGCCGATGATGTCGAGAATCTTGTGCCGGACGAATTCATCCTCAAAGCGCAGCGGCTCCTTGGAGAGAATCTGGTCGCCCTTGATGACGATGGCGGAGTCAAGGCTGCCGCCCTGGATTTTGCCCATCTTGAGCAGCGGCTCGATATCCTCGTAGATGGTGAAGGTGCGGGCCGGGGCGATGGCAGCGATGTAGGTCTCGGGGTTGATCTCGATGGACAGGTGCTGGGTATGGATGCCGCGGTCGTCGGCGCTGGTGCAGGTGATCTTGAAACCGTCGTAGGGCAGCGCGATGAGGGAGCGGTTGCCGTCGGTCACCGAGACGGGCTCGGTCAGGGTGAAGAAGGCGCACTCGGCGTCCTGCTCGACCGGCTCGGCTTTCTGGATGAGGTTGACGAAGTGCTTGGCGGAGCCGTCGAGGATGGGCGGCTCGGAGGCGTCGAGCTCGACGATGCAATTGTCGATGCCGCACCCGGCGAGGGCGCTGAGCACGTGCTCGATGGTGTGCAGGCGGGTGTGGCCGGAGGAGATGTCGGTGCTGCGCACCAGGTGGTCCTCGACCAGCTCGATGCGGGGCTGGATTTCCGGCTTGCCGTACAAGTCCGTGCGCCGGAACACGATGCCGTGGTTGACCGGGGCCGGCTTCAAGGTGAGGTGCACCAACTGGCCGGTATGGAGGGACTTGCCGTGGGTCGAGACTTCCCGCAGGAGGGTTCGTTGCCGCATGGTTGGGCGGCAGTATGCGCGGCCGCGCGGCCGCTTGTAAAGGCCCGAATCCCGGGCGGTATTGACAGCGTGGCGGGCGGGGTTTGACTGCCCCCAATCCCGCACCCGTCCATGGCCGCGCGCAGCATTCATCCGACCGCCATCATCGAGGAGGGTGCCCGGCTCGGCGAGGGGGTGACCGTCGGGGCCTTCGCCTACATCGGCCCGCTGGCGCGCATCGGCGCGGGGTGCCGCATCCACCACCACGCCACCATCGAGGGCGCCACGACGCTGGGCGAGGGCAACGAGGTGTTTCCGTACGCCTTCATCGGCGGGCGCACCCAGGACAAAAAATGGAGCGGTGACGAGGCGCCGTTGCTGATCGGCGACCGGAACATTTTCCGGGAGTTCTGCACGGTGCATCCGGCCACCTTCGCCGACCGCAGCACCCGCATCGGTTCGCGCAACCTGTTCTGCGCCTACAGCCACATCGGCCACGAGTGCACGGTCGGCGACGACTGCGTGTTCAGCAACAACGCCACGCTGGGCGGGCATGTGCGGGTCGGCAGCCATGTGGTCATCGGCGGCCTGACCGCGGTGCACCAGTTTTGCCAGATCGGCAGCGGGGCGATGATCGGGGGCTGCTGCAAGCTGCTGCAGGACGTGATGCCGCACATGTTGGCGGAAGGGTACCCGGCCACGCATCGCACCATCAACAAGGTCGGCATGGAGCGCTGCGGCTACAGCGAGGAGGACATCCAGCTGCAGGCGCGGCTGTTCAGGCTGGTGTTTCGCCGGGGGCTCAACCGCCAGCAAGCCCTTGCCGCCCTCGAGGCCGGCGAACTCGGCACGCACCCGCTGGTCGGGGAGGCGGTGGCGTTCCTCAGGGGGGTGACCCGCGGCCTGGCCTGAGCGAGCCGGCCGCCGCTACACCGTGCCGAAGCGGTACTCGGTGAAGGAAGTGAAGGTCTCGCCCGGATCGAGGCGGGTGGAAGGGAAGTGCGGGATGTTGGGCGAGTCGGGGAAATGCTGGGTCTCGAGGCAGAAGCCGGCGTGCTTCGGGTAGAAGTAGCCGTTTTTGCCGGCCTGCGTGCCGTCCAGAGAGTTGCCGGTATAGAACTGGATGCCGGGCTCGGAGGTGTAGACCTCGAGCTTGCGGCCGCTGAGCTCCTCGATCACGGTGGCCACCGGGTCGGTGAGCTTGCGCCGCTTGCGCAGCACGAAGGTGTGGTCGAAGCCGCCGTTGCGCTCGACCTGCGGGTTGGGGGAGTCGAGCCGGTTGTCGAGCAGCTCGGGCTCGCGGAAGTCGAACGGCCCGTCGGCGACCGGCTCGAGGACGCCGGTCGGGGTGTTGGTCTCGGCGCGGGTGGGCAGGTAGGCGTCGGCCCGGATCTGCACCAGGTGCTGCCGGATGGAGCCGGAATCCTGCCCGGCAAGGTTGAAGTAGGGGTGGGCGGTGAAGTTGACGACGGTGGGGGCGTCGGTGACGGCCGTGTAGGCGTAGCGCAGCCCGTTTTCCGGGGTGAGGGAAATCTCGACCCGCAGCTTGAGGGTTCCCGGATAGCCCATTTCGCCGGCGGGGCTGCGGTATTCAAGTATCAATATGGACCCTTTGCGGGTCTCGCGCAGGTGGCCCTTGAACAGCCTGCGGGAAAACCCCTCGGGGCCGCCGTGCAGGTGCGCCGCCGGCTCGTTGAGCGGCAGCCGGTAGGTTGTGCCGTCGAGGGTGAAGGCGCCGTGCGCGATCCGGTTGGCGAAGCGCCCGACCAGCGCCCCGAAGTAATGGTTGTTGCGGCTGACATACTCGTCGACGCCGTCAAGCCCGAGGGTGATGTCGTCGGGCATGCCGATGCGGTCGGGCACCTCCAGTTCGACGAGGATACCGCCGTAGTTCAGGAAGGTGGCCCGCAGGCCGGCATCGTTTTCAAGGGTGTAGGCCCGGATTTCCCGACCGTCTTCCAACCGGCCGACGGTCTCTTCGTGGATGGTCTGTGTCATGGCAGGGGCCCGCGGCCTGTGGCCGGGGTCATGGGCGCAGCCTAACAGCCGCCCAGCCCAGTGCAAAGCAAAAATCGGGGCGGGGGCCGCCGCTACAGCTGGATGCTCTGGCCGACGCTGAGCACGCTGAAGACCACGCTGATGGCGATGATGGCCACCAGGATGATGGAACCGCCGAGGGCCAGGGCGACGGTGGCGGTGGTCAGGAGCTTGAGCGCCCGGGTCAGCTCCTCGCGGTAAATGCGGTTGATGTCGTTGAGGCTGGTGACGATGTTGCCGGTGTTTTCGCCGACGGTGAGGATATCCATGGCGATGTCGGGCATGTAGCGGACGCGCTGGATGGCGGTGGCCATGGAGACGCCCTCCTGAATCTGCTTGCGCGCGAGGGCGAACTTGCCGCGCAGGACCAGGTTGCCGATGGTGCGCTCCACCAGCCGCAGCGTCTCGGTGGTGTTGACGCCGCTGGCGAGCAGCGTCGCCATCAGGTGGGTGGTGCCGTAGATGTTGGCGTAAAGGTAGATGCGTCCGACCAGCGGCAGCCGCAACAGCCAGTAATCGGTCTTGAGCCGCCCGGCGGGGCTGCGGCGCCATTGGCGCAGCGCGAAGGCCGCGGCCACCGCGCCGGCAAGCACAAACGGGCCGTAGGTGGCGGTGGCCTGGGAACCGCCGATCAGCAGGCGGGCGATCAGCGGCAGCTCGCCGCCGAGCTGGTCGAGCATCGCCTGGATGCGCGGCAGCAGAAAGGTCAGCAGGATGACGATCACCACCACGGCGGTGGAAAGCACGAACAGCGGGTAGCTGAGGTTGCCCAGCAGGCGCTGGCGCACCTCGCGCGCCTCCTCGAGGTAGGCCACCACCCGGTTGAGGATGGCGACCAGGTTGCCGCTGGCTTCGCCGGCTTCGACGAGGTGGACCGTCGCCGCGCTGAACAGGTCGCCTTCGGCGCGCATGGCCGCGGCCAGGGTCTGCCCCTCGCTGAGCCTGCGCCACATCGACTCGCACAGGTCGCGCAGCTGCGGATCGGCCAGGCGCCGGCTCAGGAGGCTGACCGCGTCGCCCAGCGACATGCCGGACGAGAGGAGCACCAGCAGCCGCTTGAGGAACTCCAGCGCGATGGCGGAACGGGAGCGGCGCAGGCCGAACAGCCGCCGCCGCCGCGCCGAATCGCGGAAGAAATCGGTCCGCTCGATTTCCTCGTCGAGGACGACCTGTTCGCCCAGCTGCTCGACCGCCACGGGGCGCAGGCCCTTTTGCGCGAGCTGCTGCAGGAGCCGTTTGCGGTCGGGGGACTCGGTCTCGCCGGCGACGGTGCGGCCGCTGCTGTCGAGGGCCTTGTAAGCGAAGCGGGGCATGGGTCCGGCTATTCGGAGGCGTCCTCACCCATGCTGTAGCGCATGATCTCGGTCAGGGAGGTGCGGCCCAGGGCCAGCTGGTCCCAGCCGCTCATCTGCAGGGTGGTCATGCCGTGCTTGAGCGCCTCGGCGCGGATTTCCCGCGAGGAGCGCTTCTGCACGATGAGCTCGTGGATGGTGTCGTCGACGCGGAGAATCTCGAAGATGCCGACGCGGCCGCGATAACCGAGGCCGCGGCAGGCCTCGCAGCCGACCGGCTCGAGGATGCGCGCGCCGAGCCGCTGCGGGGTGGGCTCCAGGCCGAGGGCCTTGAGGCACTCGCGCAGGTAGAGCTCGGTGTGGTTGGCCGGCCGGGCGCATTTCGGGCACAAGCGGCGCACCAGCCGCTGGGCCAGGATCATCTCGACCGCCGAGGCGATCAGGAACGGCTCGATTTCCATGTCGATGAGCCGGGTGAGCGCGCCGGGGGCGTCGTTGGTGTGCAGCGTGCTGAGCACGAGGTGGCCGGTGAGCGCGGCGCGGATGGCGATGTCGGCGGTTTCCATGTCGCGGATTTCGCCGACCATGATGACATCGGGGTCCTGCCGCAGGATGTGGCGCAGGGCGCTGGCGAAGGTGAAGCCGATCTCGGTGTGCACCTGGGTCTGGTTGACCCCCTCGACCTCATACTCGATGGGGTCCTCCACCGTGATGATGCGCCGCGACGGCGAATTGATCTGCCGGATGAAGGCGGTGAGGGTGGTGGACTTGCCGGAGCCGGTCGGGCCGGTGACCAGGATGATCCCGTAGGGCAGGTCGAGCACGCGCTTGATGCGCTGCTGGTCGGCCTTGAGCATGCCGAGCTCCTCCAGCGAGAGCGGCTGGTTCTTCTGGTTGAGCAGGCGCAGGGACACGCTTTCCCCGTAGAGGGTGGGGATGGTGGACAGCCTGATGTCGAGCTCGGCGCCCTTGCCCTTGTAGGGGATGCGGCCGTCCTGCGGGCGGCGTTTCTCGGAGATGTTGAGCTTGGCCATGATCTTCAGGCGCGAGATGATCGCGCCCTGGTAGCGGATCAGGTTGTCCGGGACGCGGATGGGCACCAGCTCGCCGTCGATGCGGTAGCGAATCTGCAACGACTCCTTGAGCGGCTCGAAATGGATGTCGGTGGCGCGGTCGTCGATGGCCTTGGCGATGACGTCGTTGACGAAGCGGATGAGGGCGGCGTTCTCGTCCTCCTCGACTTCCTCGAGGCGGCCGGAGTCCTCGGTGGCGATGTCGGATTCGCTGAGCGACTCGGCGCCGACCCCGTAGCGCTGGGTGATGGTCTCGCTGATGCGGTTGGCCGGGCCGAGGAACCACGCGGGTTGGCGGCCGCTGACGGCGTACACCCACTCGTCCATCTCGGGGGTCGGGGGCCACACGGTGACCAGCGGCAGGCGGTCCGGCGCCGCGGTTTCCGACTCGATGGGGAGGCATTGATATTCGTGCATGAGCCGCAGCGGGAGGATTTCCGCGGCATGCTCGGGCACGGTGAATTCCTCACGCACCTCGAGTCCGGCGGCACGGGCGAGCTCCTGCAGGACCTCCGTTTCGGGTTTGCGGCGCAGCTGGGCCAGCAGGGGGAGGCGGTTTTGCCGGGGCGCCTCGAGCAGGTGCACGCGCTGGTCGGGATCGAGGCCGGCCAGGTAAACGGCGGGGTCGGTGGCTGGTAAAACATGCATGGGGTCGGCGTGCGGGGAAAAGGTCAATGTACCACGGGTCGGCGCACGGGCAAGGCCGGCGCGACGGGTTCGGCCGAGCTGGACGGGCGGATGACGCGGCGGCGCACCGGTTGGGGCGCCACGGGGGTGCTGGGCGTGGTCGGCCGGATGGCCGGCTGGGGGGCCGGGGTCTCCGGCCGCACGGCGGGGGCGGACGGCGGCGTCGGGATGGGCAGCGGCTGGTCGCTGGTTTTCACCAACGCGAGGCTCATCTGCTCCCCGGCGACGACGATGGTGACCTCGTTGCGCTCGGGGTTGAACTCCAACACTTCGAGCGCGCCCTCGCGCGGGGAGGTCTCCGTCACCCAGAAGCCCCGGCGCTCGCGGGTGTCGAACAAATGGAAGTGGTACACGTCATCCAACTGGTAGACGCCGCGGAACTCGTACTGGGTGCGGGCGGCGGCGGGCGGCGGGGCCGGGGCGGCGCTGCCGGGCGGCTGGAAGCCCGGCGGCAGGAATGGCGAGTTGGTCAGCAGGCTGGGCAAGTCCGCGACCAGCCCCCCGGCGGCGAGGACCGCGGTCAGGAGCACGAGCGGCGTGCGGCTGGCGGGCCGGCGGGGCATCATCGCCATCAGTGCTGGAAGCGGCGCGGCACCTTCCGCTCGCCGGACGGCTCGGGCCGCGGTTGGCGGAACGTGCCGCGCTCGAGGTAATTGCGGATGTCGCCGGAGCTTTCCAGAACATCGATCTTCTCGCTGGCGTCGCGGTTGGCCGCGGTCGTGTCGCGGATGATTTGCGGCCGGATGAAGATCAGCAGCTCGTTGCGGGTGGTGTCGTCGGTCCGCCCGGTGAAGAGCAGATCGCCGAGGATCGGGATGTGGCCAAGGATCGCCATGCGGTTGCGGCTCCGGCTGGTGTCCAGCGACTGCAGCCCGCCCAGCACGATCAGCTCGCCGTCCATGACGCTGACGTAGGAGGTGGCGCGCCGCGTGCCCACGATCGGCTGGTTGGTGACGGTGCCCACATTGATCAGCCCGAGCACGCTCTGAATCTGCTGCTCGATCTCCATCTGCACGACGCCGTCGGAGCCGATCAGCGGGGTGACCTTGAGCTCGAGCTTGATGTCGCGGTACTGGACCTGGTCGCGGTACACGGCGCTGGTCACCTCGGTGCTCACGGTCGAGGTGATCACCGGCCGCTCCTCGCCGACCGAGACCACCGCCTCCTTGTTGTGGGTGGTGACGATGGTCGGGGCGGACAGCACGCTGACGTCGGCGTTGGTCCGGGCCGTGTTGAGGACGACCTGCATGGCGGTCTTGCCGTCCTTCCACTCGACCGCGGGGATCGCCGCCCCGTACAGGGAGCCGACCGTGGCGGCCTTCCAGGTGTCGCCGGGGCGGTCCAACTCGAAGTCGAAGAACCCGGCGCTGGTGATGTTGAAATTGAAGCTCTCGATGCCGCGGGTCTGGTTCTGCTGCAGGCGCACCTCGGTGATGACCACCTCGATACGCACTTGGGCGAGCAGGGTGTCGATCTCGCCGATAAGCTGCTCGAGGTAAGTCAGGTCGCTGTGGGTGCCGGAGGCGACGATGGTGTTGGCGCGCTCGTCGGGCACGATGGTCAGCAGGGGCGAGAACTGCAGGTTGGAAGTCTCCGCGCGCAGGGCCTGGCCGGCCTGGGCCAGCTGGGCGGCGCGCTGGCGGGCCAGG
>FWPV01006599.1_pt1 | contig 20846 bp, 15 predicted proteins | sample 2228371 | NCBI WGS metagenome assembly FWPV01 (sample SAMEA103939776, study PRJEB20133) | metagenome | reverse complement strand
GGTGCGGTATTTCTCCTCGTAGCGGGTATTCGCACTCTGCGTGCGCTCGCCGTTGGTGGCGCGAATTTACCAAGGCTTTAGCCAGGTATTCAGGTGTACCCATGAGGCTGACACAGCCTGTGGCTAAAGCGGCTACCGGCATTGAGTCGCTGGTGCAATCATCGGGGCTCTGCACCCAGACTTTGCCGCCGACCTGTTTGATCAAGCGGCAACTGGCGGCGCCATCGTCGCCCATACCGGTAAAAATAATCATGTTGCAGCGGGCGCGAAAGATGCGCGCGGCATTAGCTGCTATCTGGTCAATCGCGGGCGCATAACTGCCTTTCCAGTGTTGGCCGTAATTGACCATCAGGGTGCCATTGTCCAATAGCTCTACCGGATCTTTGGCGGTAATGAGTGTCAGGCTATTGGCTGTCAGCACCAAGCCCTGGGTTGCGACCATCGCCGGGTAGTGGCCGGCATTGCTCATCATCCGGTTGAGAGTGACCGCTTGTTGGGCATCAATATGTTGTACGTATAAAAAAGCCACGCCTAAATCACCGGGTAATTCGGCGAGGAAGCGTTTCACCGCCGCCGGCCCGCCGGTAGAGGCGGCCAAAATCCACAGTTCGCTTGCCGGTGTGTTCTGCTGCAGGTTGATATCCCCGCGCAGCCTCTGCAGTCTCATGCTGGTACGGCGCAGCCAGGCAGTGTGTTGTTCCGAGCCGGCGCTGAATTCGCTGCTGTCGCTCAGAATTACCGGAACGCGGCTCTGGGCAAATAAATCGTCCAGTAGCTGCAGATCCTGGTTTGCTTCGGCTATATCTACCAGCCAGGCATCCAGTTCACTGTCTGTTGCTAGCTGGTTTTCACTGCCGATCAGCAAACACTGGCCAACTTTGTGTCCTGCTTGTGCGACCAGTTGCGCCAAGGCTTTTTGTTTGGCGGTGTTGTCCACCACTAACCCCAGACGCAACATGGCCTTGTTCTGCTACTTGGTGCGAATATGCAGCAGTTCCTGGATATTGCTCAGCAGCAGGTCTTCCTGATACGGCTTACCCAGATACTTGTTTACGCCCAGGCTAAAGGCGCGCTCGCGGTGTTTTTCACCGGTACGCGAGGTGATCATGATGATCGGCAGATCCTTCAGGCGCGAGCTGGTGCGGATATTTTTGGCGACTTCAAAGCCGTCCATACGTGGCATCTCAATATCCAGCAGCATTACATCGGGCACATGATCTTGCAGGACTTGCAGAGCCTCAACTCCGTCTTTGGCGGTGATCACGCGGAAGCCTTCGCGCTCCAGGAAACGGCTGGTTACCTTGCGTACAGTCACCGAGTCGTCCACCACCATCACCGTCTTCTCGCTGAAATCTTCCTCTTTGACCGGGGCGAGACTTAGCGGCTCCAGTTGGATGGCGTGTTGAAGCCCCAGGGCCAACTGCTCGCGGATCATGGCGTGTAAGTCCAGAATCACCACCACACTACCGTCACCCATCACCGTGGCACCGGATACCCCGCGCACGGCACTGAATTGGGCGCCCAGGGTTTTTACCACAATCTCGCGTGAACCCAGCAGGCGGTCTACCTGCAGCGCAACGGTATGCTCGGTGCTGCGCACTAATACCACGGGCAGGGGCAGCATTTGGCCATCCAGCTTGGGTTGGGCGCTGGAGTCCAGCAGGCTGCCGAGGTAGCGCACCAGATACTGTTCGCCAGCATAGTCAAAGCGAGCGCTTTCATCCTGATAGTAGTGTTCCAGCTCAAAGGGGCTGACGCGCACAATACCCTCAATAGAGTTGAGCGGAATGGCGTAGAGGTCATCGCCAATTTGCACCATGAGCGCGCGGTTTACTGACACGGTAAACGGCAGGCGGATGGTAAATTCGGTGCCCTGACCCCAATTGGAGTCGATAAACATGGCGCCGCCGAGTTGTTTGATCTCGGAGTGCACCACATCCATGCCCACACCGCGGCCGGAAATCTGGGTCACCTTGTCGGCGGTACTGAACCCGGCGTGGAGGATAAACTGGATCACGTCCTGGTCGTTGAGCTGGGCGTCTGCTGCCATCAAACCGCGCTCAATCGCTTTTTCGCGCACACGTTTGAGGTTGATGCCGCGCCCATCGTCGATCAGGCGCAAAATAACATCGCCACCTTCACGGCCAAGGCTAAGCAGTATGCGGCCGTTGGGGTTTTTACCGGCAGCGATACGCTCATCCGGCATTTCAATACCGTGGTCAACCGCGTTGCGCAGCATATGTTCCAGCGGCGCTACCATGCGCTCCAGAACACTTCTATCCAATTCGCCTTCGACGTTGTCCAGCTCAAAATCCACCTCTTTGCCCAGTTCGGTGGCGGCCTGGCGCACGATACGGCGCAGGCGCGGCACCAGGCGCGAGAAGGGCACCATGCGCGAGCGCATCAAGCCTTCCTGCAGGTCGGTGTTGATCCGTGACTGTTGCAGCAGCAGGGTTTCGGTATCGCGGGTTTTATCCGCGAGGGTGAATTTCAAGTCCATCAAGTCGGACGCGGATTCGATCAGCGAGCGCGAAAGTTGTTGCAGCTGGGAATAGCGGTCCATTTCCAGCGGGTCGAATTCTTCGTGTTGCGCCATCTGCTCCTGGCGGAATAACACCTGTGCTTCGGTTTCGATATCCAGACGGCGCAGCTGTTCTTGCAGACGTTGGATGGTGGCGTCCATTTCCTCGATGGATCCACTCAGGTCACTGACTTGCTGCTCCATACGGCCGCGGCTGATGGAGGTCTCACCCGCGAGGTTTACCAATTCTTCCAGCAGTTCTGCCGAGACCTTGACCACTTCCTGCGGGCCAGTGCGGCGCGCTGCCAAGTGTTGCACTTGCGCGGGGCCAGTATTGCCGGAGCGCAGGCCGCCACCATATTCGGTCCCAGGAATTGCACCGGGCACTGGTGCAACGGGCTTGGCCTTGGGTGCAAAGGTCAGCACATTGGGCTTTTCACTCGGGGTGCCATGGGTTTCAAAGGCGCGAATTTGTTCGGCGCGGGTGTTGTCCACCACCACCGTTGGTTTGCTGTAGAGAACAGGGCTGTTGTCGTTGGCTTCTTCGTCCTGCGCCAGCAGTTCGGTATCGACCAATTCCACGCTGTTGTCGAGCAGGGGTATATCCTGCTCTGCCGCATCCGTGTTTTCTATTACGGTTTCCACTGCGGTTTGCTGGTTGCTGCTGGTAGCGACGGCGGCTATGGGCGCACCGTTAAGGCGTTTGTTGGCCAGTTCAACGCCGCTGTGCAAACGATCCTGGAAGCCGTGCAAGCGGGCGAAAAACGCCTGATCCAACTCGGCGTCCTGATCCATGTCGATCAGCAGGGTTTCAAAGTCGTGCGACAAGTCGCCCAAATCCATCAGGCCAGCCAGACGCGCACCACCTTTGAAGGTGTGCAGTGAACGTTTGAGCTGCTCTACACAATCGCTATTGTTCCAGTCGTCTTGCCATTCGTTCAGGGCGCTATCGATTTCCTCAAGGATTTCACCGGCTTCCTCAATAAAGATCTCGACGATTTCCGGATCAAAATCGTCGTCCAGAATGGCTTCGGTGAGCGCTTCTTCGTAGCTTTCGTCGGCTGCAGCCAATTCAGCAATCGGCTCGTCTACAACATCGATACCGGGCAGTGCTTCGCTCAAGTCGATGGCTTCATCAAGCTCCGCAACCTCGCTCACCTGTTCATCAGTGGCTTGATAGGCTGGTTCAAGTGCTACTGGCAAATAATCAACCGCTTCAAGCTCGACTGGCTCATCGTCGCTGATACTTTCTTCGTCGATCAGCTCCAGTGGTGAGTTGTAGTCGTCGGTTGCGGTGTAAACATCCACCGCATCGCTGTCGATCAAATCTTCCTCTACCGCGTCCATCAGCGGGATTTCTTCATCCTCGCCTGCCAGCTCATGGTTGCTGAGCGCGGTCAGGGTGACCACTTCCGTACTGAGCAGCTCATCCAGTGCATCATTCACTGCGTCTGGTATTGCTCCCAAATTCTGGCCCGCGGCAATAGCATCCACCATATCCAGTAGCGCAACGTGGGCGCTCTTCAAAGCGGCGCACAGCGGATCGGAGCAGCCCAACTGATCGGCAATAACCGCTTCGTAAACACTGTGAATCTTTTCGCTCAGCTCCGCCATAGCGGGCAGGTAGGCATGGGCGGCAGCCTGGGTCAGTTTGGCCAGCTCGTCCATCACTGGAATAAGTTCAACTGTCTCCTCGGGGGTGGCTTGCCACTGGTCGATGATCTTGTCGGCATCCAGCAACAGGTTCATTTCCTCGGCCATAAAAATGGCGAGCAACTCAGGATCCACAGGGCGTTTGCCCATTTCATCCAGTTCTTGCTGACGCACCAGCGGTGCTACATGGATATCGCGCAGTTCGTTGACGCGGGCGATAAATTGCTGCAATCGCGGGATATTAACCAGCTCACCCGCCTCGATTTGATGGAGCGCAATTTGAGTGTAACTGACGGCATCTCGCAGCAGCTGGAGGATATCGTCGTTGATATTGACGTGATAAGAGCGCAACTCTTTGGCAAAACGCTCGAGCGGCGTGGCCAGTTCGGCAACCTGCGTGATCTCCGCCATATGGGCGCTGCCTTTGAGGGTATGCAAAGCGCGCTGCATCTCTTCACTGGGTGGCTCATAAATCGGCGCTTCGGCTTCCATCCGCGCAATAAATTCTTCCACCACTTGTAAATGACTGATGGCTTCAGCGCCAAAGATATCCCAGAGCTGTGCATCGGTATCCTCGCTATCGAGCAGATCTTCGCTCGAGTCGCCAGATAGCTCGGTATGGCCGGCACTAGCTTGCTCGACAGAGGCTAGTGGTGGCAACTCATAATCGGTAGCGGTACTCGTTTCAGCTGTGAGTAATGGTTCGGATTGAAGCTCCTCAATCACTGCATCAACCAAATCTTCCTGCTCGCCAACTGACTGGCCCAGATCCAATTCGTAGGCTTCCTCGTGGATCGGCGCATAGGCTTCGCTGAGCAAATGTTCCTCATAGGCCATTGGTTCAGCAGCGGCAGGAGCCTGTTCCGCCGGTGACTCAAGTATGCCATCTTCGGCAAACTCCGGGGTTTCGGCGGCTAAATATTCGTTATCAGCAGTATCTGTTAACTCAGTCGTTTCAACGCTGGTGTCACCGTCTTGGTCGGCTGTTGCTGTCTCTGCGGCTATCGTTTCTGTGGAGATTGTCTCTTCAGGGACTATGCCTTGTGACAGGGAGTGGGCTTGCTGGCGATAGGTTTCTGCCAATGCGGATTGCGCAAAAGCTTGATTGTCGCGGAAGGCGGCAATCATACCAGGCAGCAGCCCGCACACCTTGTCGATAAGCTGTGCGTGTATCGCCTGGGGAGCGATGGTGTGGTCGAGCACGCGATTGAGCATATTTTCAATCGACCAGGCCAGCTCGCCGATTTCATTGGCGCCAACCATACGACCACTGCCTTTGAGGGTGTGGAAGGCGCGACGGAATTCAATCAGCGCTTCCTGATCATCAAAGTTATTTGCCCAACGCGGGAAATATTCGTTGATGGTTTCGGTAACTTCAGTGGCTTCTTCGATAAAGATATCGATGATTTCATCGTCTATATCTTCGTTGTCGCGCTCGATAACCGGCGCCTGGTTAGTTGCGATCAGGTTAGGTTCGTGATCTTCTTCTGCTTCAGCACTCAAGCTGGAAGATTCATCTGCCGATTCGACAATTTGTTCTTCCAGTTCGATTACAGGCAGTGCGTAATCCGAGTCATCAGGCTGATTGTTGTCCGCATCGATGACCTCGGCTGGGCTGCCGTAAGCCTCAAGTTCCGGCAGTTCGCCATGCTCGCTCGTATCGCGCGGTACACCGCTGGTGGCGCTGGCATAGACGGCTTCCAGATAGATAGATTCATCTTCCGGCGCGCGCGTAGCGGATATATCCTCACTGTTTTCGGCCTGTTCATAGGCGGCGGCCAACTCAGCTTCAGCGCTGCTGGTCTGCTGCGCTGTTTCGGATGACTCAACTTGCCCGTAGGCTTCAGGTTCGCTGCGCTCCGGGTTGCTGACTTTGGCAACCGCATAGCCCAGATTGGCAACGCTTTCTTCGGCTACGGTGAGCAGCAGGTCGATTTCTTCTTTACGCCCGCCACTGCTCAAGCGCTCCAGATAATACTCAACACTGGTGATGGCATCGGCCAGAGTATCCAGGGTTGACCATTGGGGAGTGGTTTCCTGCGCCAGCAATTGCTCCTCGATAAAGCGGGCGCAGGCTCCGAGGATTCTGGCCGGGCGTGGCAGCGGCATAATTTCCAGACCGCCGCGAATTTCGCGCAGGGTAGTGGGCACCGCTTGCAAATGTTGGCGATTCCACTGGGAAGCTATGTATTCAATGATGGCGTCTTTGGCGTGTTCCAAACCATTGCGCGATTCGCGTAGTACCGACTCTTTGGCACGACTAAGTGTTATGTCGCCTTCATCGCTGGTGCTTTCAACGCCGCCGTGTTCCGACAGGCTATCCAGCGAGTTTTCGATGGAAATGATTTGGCTGGCAACCGCTAACAACTGGTCATCGGAGAGCTGGCTATCCGAATCAACCACCAACTCCAGAGCCGCACCTTGTTCCAGCAAACGTTTGCGCAGGTCGCCCAAACCCAGTACCGCCAGGGTATCTGCAACACGTTTGACAATAGGCAGCGCCTCACTGAGGGTACTTTGGGTATTGCCACCGGCGAGGCAGACATCGAGGCCATTCTTTATCAAGCCCAATTCTTCTTTGATGGCACTAATAACCGAGCGCATGGCGTCAGCATCAGGCACTGAAAGCATGTCTTGGGTATCTTCACCACCTTCTTTGCCTTCCAACAGCGCCTCTTCCAGTTGGTAGGTGTCGTAAATGCGTTGCAGGTTGGAATTGGGCGCAAACCCCGGTGCGTGTTTACCGGCGCGGGCGACGTAATAAAGCAGGTTTTTGATCAGTTCATCGTTAGTGAAACTGTTTAACGCTTTGGTGCCGTGCACCGCGAGCACTTTGATTTCTTTATCTAACTGGCGCAGCAGGTTTTTAACCGCCACGCTCATTTCGATGGCATCTATTTCAATAGCTTCAACCAGGGCCAGGCAAATGTCCCAAAGTGCAAAACGTGCGGTGCCGTGAGTGAGTTTTTGCAGGCGGGAAAACGCCTTTTGTAGATAGCCCAGGTTCTCCTCGGGGTTAACCCCGCGAATAAAACCTGAAGCAGCGTATTGGTACATCTGGCGCAGTTTGAGCACCATTGCCTGAAATTGCACATTGTCATTGGTTACTGGCAGACGCGCACCGCTGACTTTTTTGGCGGGTGTTAAATTGGGCACAAATAGTTTGGTGTCGGTGAGCAGACTCTCGCCGCGCACCGCACGCAGATCGTTGAGCAGCGGCAGCACTACCAGAGGGTTGTCTTTGCGCGTTGCTTTTACCTGATCCAAATAAAGCGGGAACTGCAAAATAGCGCGCATCAATACTTCTTGCGCTTCGCTGCTATTGCCCACGGTACCTGCAATCATTGCTTGGGTGAGCTGTTCCATTTCGCTGGCGAGCATGGCGGCGCCATAGAACTCCACCATCTGCAGGCTGCCGTGCACCTGATGGATATGGGTCAAACAAAAGCGGATACGTGCAGCATCTTTCGGATTTTCAACGTAGCTTTCGAGGGCCTGGCGCGCTTCTTTGAGCGTCTCGCTGATCTCATGGATCAACCAGTCCAATGCGGCAAAATTGCGATTATCTGCCATGCAGAGCTTTCCTCTCGTTATTCTCGCTCGGTGCGACTTTTTAGCGTTCTACCCTAGTGATTAAGGCGAACGTAGGCTTGCACTTGATCATCGTCAGTGCGCTGCATTTCGGGATGTTCCCAGTCCATCACTTCACCCAGACCGACTACTAACAAGCCGCCGGGTTTTAACCGCTCCACCAGGGCATTCAATACATCGCGGCGCAGCCAGCGACGGAAATACACCAAGAGGTTTTGACAGAAAATCACATCCACACTCACCTGGGGCAACTGGCGGGCGTTAATAATATTGCTTTGAGTGAAACAGACGCGATCACGCAGTTTGTTAACTACCTGATAATTGCCATCGCTGGAGGCTTGCAGGTAGCGCATAACTTCATCGGGTTTTACTTGTCCAATACGGCGTTTGCTATAGCGACCAGCGCGACCGGCAGCCAGGGCCGACGAGCTGATATCCATGGCCGTGATACCGTAAAACGGGCTGATTGCGGCCAGTTCAAAACAATCGTTAACCACCATCGCCAGCGAATAGGCTTCTTCGCCGGTTGCGCAACCCAGACTCCAGACATCAAAACTGCCTTCCAGCGCCTGATTGTTGATTTTTTGCTGGAGATAAGTGCGCACATATTCGATGGATTCGCGGTGGCGGAAAAAACTGGTTTCCTTTACCGCAATCCGATCAATCAGTCGCGCCCACTCCAGTTTCGAATCAATAGTCTCCTGGGCGACAAAGTGATAGTAGTTGTCGTAATCGTCGTATCCCAAATCGCGCAGGCGAGCATATATCTGCGATTCCAGCCAGGCTTTTTGTTGGAAAACCAGCTGGATACCGGTGCGCTCTTCCAGCAGTTTGCCCCATTGGACAAACTGTTCCTGGCTAAGTGTGGGTAGCGTGCGTAATGACCAAGCCATAAATTTACCCGGGCCGCCAGCAAGACTGGCGGCAACTGCTTATCAGGCTTTTGATGCGTTGGCGAAGATATCCTCATCGGGCAGGAGCTCTTCATCCAAATCAATTACATCGCTGTTTTGGTCGAAGTCCATCGCCGGTGCGTTAGCCATGGCTTTGCGCGCGGCATTGGCACGGCTTTCAGACATGTCTTCTTCCGGCAGTTTGAAACCGGCTACTGATTCACGCAGGTCGAGTGCCATCTCGGCGAGGTTACCAATCGACTGGGCGGTAGCTGAGGTACCGGCTGAGGTTTGGGTAGTAATCTCTTGAATAACATTCATCGTGTTGGAGATGTGACCCGCCGACGATGCCTGTTGGCGCGCGGCGTTGGAAATGTTCTGGATCAATTCCGCGAGGCTTGACGATACGTTTTCAATTTCTTCCAGTGCCACACCCGCATCCTGTGCGAGGCGTGCACCGCGCACCACTTCAGAGGTGGTTTGTTCCATCGAAATTACCGCTTCGTTGGTATCGTTCTGAATGGTTTTTACCAGCGCTTCGATCTGCTTGGTTGCTGCTGCGGAACGTTCCGCAAGGCGTTGAACTTCGTCCGCTACCACCGCGAAGCCGCGGCCTGCGTCACCGGCCATCGATGCCTGGATTGCCGCGTTAAGTGCGAGGATGTTGGTTTGGTCCGCAATGTCGTTAATCAAACTTACGATATCACCGATCTCCTGTGACGATTCACCGAGGCGTTTAATACGTTTGGAGGTGTCCTGGATCTGCTCACGGATGGTATCCATCCCGTGGATAGTGTTCTGTACCACTTTGGCGCCGTTGCCCGCGATGGATACCGCACGCTCCGCTACCGCGGCCGATTCGGCGGCGTTTGCCGATACCTGGTCAATGGTGACCGCCATTTCATTTACCGCGGCGGATGCACCGGCAATTTCTTGCGCCTGGTGTTCAGAAGCTTCGGCGAGGTGCAGTGCAGTTTGCTGGGTCTCTTGCGCAGCGGCCGATACGTTTACCGCGGTTTCGTTGATTCGCGCTACCAGGATACGCAGTTGGTCGATGGTGAAGTTAATAGAGTCAGCGATCGCACCGGTGAAGTCCTCGGTTACGGTCGCGGTAGTGGTCAGGTCACCATCCGCGAGGTCGGCCAGTTCGTCGAGCAGACGCAAAATCGCGGTTTGATTGCGTTCGTTGGTTTCGGTAGTTTCGTCGGCGCGTTTACGGGCGCTGCGATACTGGTTGAAGCCGAGGTAAAACAGAGAAATCAGCGTAATTGCAGCCAGTACAATGACCGTGGTGTTATTCACAAAGGGACGGTCGTCTGCCTGGGTGGAGATTTTGTCCGAAATAGCGGCGAGGCTCTGCAGCAATTGTGGGGTGTCCACCAGGAGTGCATCAGCGGCTTGACGGGCGCGGGTCAGGGTGGCTGAACCATCGACCATTTCCTGAATTGACTTGCTTACACCATCAAACAACTGGGTAATTTGATCCAGACTGGCACGCGCTTGTGGATCGGATACACGGGTGATACGCAGTGCAGGGTCACCGTCTTTCATGGCACTCAAAACACGCGCGTAGAAGTTGGCGTCGCGGTTGAACTGGTCAGCAGCGTTGCCGGCATCGGCATCACCACGCAACATTTTGTCCACGTTACGACCAATACGCTCGGCGCGCCATGAGAGCAGCTGGGCCTGAATCGCCTGATCGGCAGGCGCGCCGGATTCCAGCAAAATATCCACAATATTGTTGTGTTCAGTCTGCAGGGTGGGCAGGTTGTCGTTCAGGGTATTACCCACGTTGTTAAGCGATACAATCAGGTCTTTGTTGGTGGCAATATCCTGGGCGTTATTTTGTACACCCTTCCACACCGCGCCAAATTTATCGAATTCTGAACTCAGTGCCTTGCGAGTGCGCTCGTCGCTGTTACGAAGCATTTCCCAGGTACTGGTCATGCTCGCCATTACGCTGGAGAGTTCACCAAACGCTTGTTCATCACCGGAAGTGGCGTCGCGCGCTAGAGAGGTCAAACGATAGGCTTGTGCGCGCAGATCGCTCGCCTGTTGCAGGTAGCGCTGGTCGTTGGTTTTGCCCTGGTTGATCAACACCAGAAGCACAACCGCCGCCACAAAGGAGCCAATCAAGAAGACCGACGCGACTATAGTCGCGGGTTTCGCCTTGAATGCGGCAATTTTTGAATCAGTTTTCATCTAAGTACTCCTACACCAACATTCGGTTTTATTTTTTCTATCCACTTTGCCTTTTGCTTCACACAAAAAGCCTGATCTTGCCTTGCGATTGTGAATCTACTACGACTTGGCCGCATTGGTAAAACGCGGATCCTCGGCCAATAATGCCGGTCTGAACAACGACCAGCGCTCGCCTCCCTGGGGATAACTACCGGTGACAAAAGGCAGGATAGCGCTGGCTACGGCACCAGCCTGTTCACTGTATTCGTCCATCGGGAAATGCTGCATACCAAATACCTGATCAACGATCAGGCCGGAATAAAGTGTCTCGGTTTCGAGAATAAGCACGCGCCGGTGTTTACGTGAGCTACCCAGGCGATCCCCAAAAAACATGGCCAGATCGAACAAAGGCAATAAGCGACCGCGCACGTTGGCGACGCCTTTGACCCAAGGTTGTACCCCCGGTAAATGGGTGTGGTTGGGCACTTCGAGCATTTCCGACACTTCGCCAATCGGTGCTACAAAGTAGCTGCCCATCAACGAAAAACCGATGCCACTCCAATGCGGGCGAATATCGGCCTGTGCGGGTAGACCGCGAGCAGCGGCGCGGCTGCGCTGGGCTAGTGTAAGCAGTGCTTGAAATGCGGCTTGGGGTTCTGACATATCTCTGTCCATAACTGTCGTGCATCAACACAGAGATTTTGGGCGCGAGGCCTGAGGTCGGTGAATGATGCTTGTTGTTATTGTCTGTTCATCATCCCGGATGGTGACAGGTATTTCCTTTATCAGGCCAAGACCTCGGCCATTGCTGCCATAAGCACATCCTGGGTAATTGGCTTGGATAAATAAGCTTTGGCGCCTTGACGCATACCCCAAACGCGGTCAGTTTGCTGATCTTTGGTGGTCACAATAATTACTGGAATATGCGCTGTTTCCGGAGTTTTGGACAATTGGCGGGTAGCCTGGAAGCCATTGAGGCCGGGCATAACCACATCCATCAAAACAACATCGGGTAGCTCTTTTTGCGCCATCGCAATACCGGCTTCGACATTGTCAGCTGTCATCACAACATGGCCGTTTTTTTCCAGCATGCTGGTGAGCTTGTAGGTTTCGGTTGGTGAGTCGTCAATAATCAATACTCTGGCCATAAATGCTCCAAAATCATTATTAGGTAGCCGCGATTTGCGGTGGATATTGGGTCGTTGGATACTGTTCCGGTTATATTCACTGCACCCTGGCAAACGATGCACGGACCAAACATTTCAGTTTTGATACAGAGTATCAAGATGCTTTCAAATGTTTGACGTGGGCTTCTATGGCACCCAGCAATTCGCTTTTGCTAAAAGGTTTGGTGAGGTATTGATCGGAGCCGACAATGCGCCCTTTGGCTTTATCGAACAGGCCGTCCTTGCTGGACAACATGATCACCGGGGTGGTTTTGAATTCGCTATTATTTTTGATTAGCGCGCAAGTTTGATAGCCATCGAGGCGTGGCATCATGATGTCGACAAAAATGATATCCGGGCGGGTGTCGGCAATCTTTGCCAGGGCGTCAAAGCCATCGGTGGCGGTGATTACCATACATCCTGCTTTTTTAAGCAGTGTTTCAGCCGTGCGACGGATGGTTTTACTGTCGTCAATTACCATCACTTTGAGGCTTTCGTAAGTTACTTCCATACTCTGACCTTGCCTGTTGTTATTGCCATAGTTGCCAGATTGCGCGCGGTTTGATTGGGAATCGGTGGGCGCGTCAGGTAATCTCCTGCCAATTAGCGTCAAAATAACGCCATAGTAGGGAGGTAAACTTTTAACACAGTTTTTAACCTTGCGCCATAACTAGTTGAATATATGAGTAATCCGTAGTGTTTTTATAATCATTTGAATGGTGAAAACACGCGGCAATAACCTTGCTTTAATTTGACCTTGCCTTTAACTTTAGGCCTTATCCGGCTCTGTGCCTGGCTTTGTGTCGGGTATTACCCGCTTTCTAGAATCTTCAGTCGAGCTTCATCTATATGGCTATCTCTCTCGGCGTAGTAATGGATCCCATTGCTGACATCACCTTTTACAAGGACACCACCCTGGCGTTGTTGTTGGCAGCCCAGGAGCGAGGCTGGGATTTGTACTACATGGAGCAAAAAGATCTTTATCTTTTGCAGGGCGAAGCCCGTGCCAGTACTGGCAATTTATTTGTAGCTGATAATGCCGAAAGTTGGTTTGAATTGGGCTTGCAGGAGGATAAAAAACTCGGCGACCTAAATGTGATCCTGATGCGCAAGGATCCGCCCTTTGACAATGAATATATCTACAGCACATATATTCTGGAGGCTGCACAGCAGCAGGGCGAATTGATCGTTAATGACCCGCGCAGCCTGCGCGATTGCAACGAAAAAATTTTTGCTACCCAATTTCCCCAATGCTGTCCGCCAGTGCTGGTCAGCCGCGATATGCCGCGCCTGCGCGACTTCCACAAACAACATGGCGATGTGATTTTTAAGCCTCTGGATGGTATGGGAGGCAGTCGTATCTTCCGCTGCCGTGAGGATGACCCCAACCTGGGCGTGATTCTGGAAACTCTCACTGAATTTGGCCAACAGCTGATTATGGCGCAGCGCTACATCCCGGAAATCTCCCAAGGTGACAAGCGTATTTTGGTGGTGGACGGAGAACCAGTTCCCTACTGTCTGGCGCGTATTCCGGCGCAGGGCGAAACCCGGGGCAATCTGGCTGCCGGAGGCAGCGGTGTCCCCCAACCCCTAACCGAAAAAGATTTGTGGATAGTCTCGCAAGTGGCGCCTGCTCTTAAAGCCAGAGGCTTGATGTTTGTGGGTCTGGATGTGATAGGCGAATACCTCACCGAAATTAATGTGACTTCCCCTACCTGTGCACGGGAAATTGACAAGGCTTACAACACCGGAATTGGTTCACTGCTTGTTGATGCCATAGCGCGTAAATTAGCGGCCCGTTGACCCGGAGTCAGCCCTCTATGAATCAGGCCATCGCCCTTGAACAAGAAAGCCTAACTGCCGCCGCGGTAGATAGTGGTGATCGCCTGAGTTTTACCTTTTTTTTGGCGATAGTCTTGCACGCGCTGCTTATTCTGGGCATAAGTTTTAAATTGCCGAACCACAGCAATACCTCGCAAACGATAGAAATTACTCTGGCGACACATAAATCGCTGCGTGCCCCCGAGCAAGCTGACTTTTTGGCTCAGCATAATCAGGAGGCCAGCGGCACCCTCGATGAAGCAAAACAGCTAGCCACCGAACGACAAGCTGAATTTGCCGATACCCAGGTGCGCGAGGTAAACCCTGTGCCGCAACAATCCACTGCGACCCAAAAGCTAAAAGAGCAGCAATTAGTAGTAACCCGCTCGGCCAGTAACCATACCGCCCAGATAACCCTCAACCCTGATGAGCGCCGTGAGCTGGAGCAGCGCGAAGCCCTGATGGAAGATCAGCTCACGGTGTCGGCGGAGATTGCCAGTTTACAGGCCAAGCTTGATAAACAGCGGCAGGAATACGCCAAACGCCCGCGCGTGCGTACACTGACTTCTGTGTCCACCAAGGAGTCCTTCGATGCCAAATACCTGCACGATTGGAGCACCAAAGTGGAACAGGTAGGCAATCGCAACTACCCCAAAGAGGCGCTTAGCCGGAAAATTACCGGTCATCTACGCCTCTCGGTAGTCATTAATCCTGATGGCACTATCTACGAAATTAAGGTCCTGCAATCTTCAGGTCAGCGCATCCTGGATGATGCCGCGCGGCAGATAGTGCGGCTGTCCGCTCCCTTTGCCCAATTTCCGGCGGAGATTCGCAAACATGCCGACCGTTTGCAGATCATTCGTACCTGGAATTTTGAGATCACCGGTAAACAGTCGGTGATCACTACCTCTGCCAACTAGCGGCGAATAAATTTTTCCCCTCGCGCTTGTTTTAGCCTTTATTAGCCTCATACTGGGTTCATGAACGACAAATCTGACTTTCTTACCGATATTGAAGAGCTCACACCCGGCAGTTTGTGTAATCACTTTTTGATTGCTATGCCCGGGCTGAATGATTCCTCTTTTGCCCACACTGTGACTTACATTTGTGAGCACAGCGAACAGGGTGCCATGGGGGTGGTTATTAACATGGCCACACCCATGTTGCTGCGCGAAATTTTTGAGCAAATGGGTTTGGATGATCAGTCCAACCTTGGCGACCAGATAGTCATGAGCGGTGGCCCGGTGCAGCCGGAGCGCGGTTTTGTATTGCACTCGACTGATAGCCGCTGGCAGTCAACCCTGCAGATTTCACCAGACATAAGTCTCACCGCCTCGCGCGACATAATTGCTGCGCTCGCCGAGGGGCGCGGCCCCAAGCAGTCTCTGATTGCCCTGGGTTACGCTGGTTGGGGCGAGGGGCAGTTGGAGGCAGAAATTGCCGCCAATTCCTGGCTGACGGTGCCAGCAGATAAAAATATTATTTTCTCCACCCCGCTAGAGCAGCGCTGGACTGCTGCTGCCCAAGCCTTGGGTATAGACGTTACCTTGATTACCAGCACAGCTGGCCACGCCTAGGCTGCAGGGGTTTTAATGACAGTTAAATCCCTGCTTGCCTTTGATTACGGCACTAAGAATATTGGTGTTGCCACCGGCCAAACCCTGACGCGTTCTGCCAACGCCCAAGCCCAACTCAAAGCCAAAGATGGCATTCCCGATTGGAGCCAGATAGAAAAGTTGCTCAAAGATTGGCAACCGGATTTGGTGCTGGTGGGTTTGCCACTGAATATGGATGGCAGTGAGAGTGAGCTGAGCGCGCGTGCGCGTAAATTTGCCAATCGTTTGCATGGTCGCTTTGGCGTGAAGGTGGAATTGATGGATGAGCGGTTGAGCAGTTTTGAAGCCAAAGGCGAGGTGATGGCGCAGGGTGGTTCGCGTCATTACAAATCCAACCCGGTGGATTCGATTGCCGCGCGTTTGATTCTGGAAAGTTGGTTTGAGCGTAATTAACTGATTAACTTAACGCCACATGAAAAAACGCCGGAATGGTTTAAAAATCCCGGCGTTTTTTTACGTGGTGTAGATGGCGGCGCTAAAACATTTTTCCGCGATTATTATGGTCATCGCCCTGGATCGACAGGCTGTCGGCGGCATGTGACAAATAATTCGAGTCAGTTTCTGAAGCGAGTTTGATCATCAAGCGCAAATCGTTAGGTGAGTCGGCGTGCAGCAGGGCATCTTCATAGGTAATTTCGCCCGCATCGTAAAGTGCATAAAGCGCCTGATCAAAGGTCTGCATGCCCAGTTCAGTCGAACGTTTCATCAATTCTTTTAATTCTGAAACTTCCCCTTTGCGAATTAAATCCTGCGCCAGCGGGGTGTTAATCATAATTTCCAGGCAGGCGCGGCGGCCATTGCCGTCAGGTGTAGGAATTAATTGCTGCGCCACAATCGCCTGCAGGTTGAGCGATAAATCCATCCACAATTGGCGATGGCGATCGGCGGGGAAAAAGTGAATGATGCGGTCGAGCGCCTGGTTGGCGTTGTTGGCGTGCAGGGTACACAAGCACAAGTGACCGGTTTCCGCGAAGGCGATGGCGTGGTCCATGGTTTCGCGCGAGCGCACCTCACCAATCAAAATCACATCGGGCGCCTGACGCAGTGTATTTTTTAGTGCGACCTCAAAGGATTCGGTATCAATACCCACTTCGCGCTGGGTGATAATGCAGCCCTGATGCTGGTGGATAAATTCAATCGGGTCTTCGATAGAAATAATATGGCCTTTGGAATTTTGGTTGCGGTGCCCAATCATGGAAGCGAGCGAAGTGGATTTACCGGTTCCGGTTGCGCCCACAAAAATAATCAGGCCGCGCTTGGTCATGGCCAGCTCTTTAATAATTTCCGGTAGGCCCAGTTCATCAATTTGCGGGATTTTGGTTTCAATGCGGCGCAGCACCATGCCGGCAAGGTTGCGCTGGTAGAAGGCGCTGGCGCGGAAGCGGCCAATACCGCGCGCGCTCACCGCAAAGTTAAGTTCTTTTTTATCTAAAAATTCGGCGCGCTGTTTTTCATTCATCACACTCAGCACCAGCTCGCGCGCTTTTTCTGGCGCGAGCGGTGTTGCCGTCACTGGCACCACCTTGCCATGAACTTTGATCGAGGGCGGCACACCGGCAGTGATAAACAAGTCCGAAGCGCCTTTTTCTACCATCAGTGACAATAAACGATCAAAATCCATAACACAGCACCTTAGAAATTATTGAAACATTGTGCGCTAAAAAATGATTGAGCTTTCAATCAAAAATTCCCGGGTTTTTAAATTAAAAGTTCCCGGGCTTTTAGATTGAATGTTCTCCGGTTTTTTAATTAAAAATTTTCCGGGAATTTGGCTTTCGCTTTGGCCGCATCGCGGCTGACAATACGACGTGCCACCAAATCGGCCAGACATTGATCCATGGTCTGCATACCGAGCGAGGCGCCGGTTTGGATGGCCGAATACATCTGCGCGACCTTGTCTTCGCGGATCAGGTTACGAATCGCCGAGGTGCCACGCATAATTTCATGCGCGGCCACACGGCCACCGCCATTCTTCTTCATCAATGTTTGCGAGATTACTGCTTGCAGCGATTCCGACAACATAGAGCGCACCATGGATTTTTCGTTGGCGGGGAATACGTCCACGATACGGTCGATGGTTTTGGCGGCCGAGGTGGTGTGCAAGGTGCCAAATACCAGGTGGCCAGTTTCAGCAGCAGTGAGCGCGAGGCGAATGGTTTCCAGATCGCGCATCTCACCCACCAGGATGATATCCGGGTCTTCCCGCAGCGCCGAGCGCAGTGCTTCGTTAAAGCCATGGGTGTCGCGGTGTACTTCGCGCTGGTTCACCAAGCATTTTTTGGATTCGTGTACGAATTCAATCGGGTCTTCAATGGTGAGTACGTGTTCGTATTTGTTGTCATTGATGTAGTCGATCATCGCCGCGAGGGTGGTGGATTTACCCGAACCGGTCGGCCCGGTCACTAACACTAATCCACGCGGTACCGCGCAGATATCGCGGAACACGTTGCCCATGCCCAGTTCTTCCATCGTCAATACTTTGGAGGGAATGGTACGGAATACGGCGCCGGCACCGCGGTTCTGGTTGAAGGCGTTAACCCGGAAGCGCGCCACACCAGGCACTTCAAACGAGAAGTCGGTTTCCAGAAATTCTTCGTAGTCCTTACGCTGCTTGTCATTCATAATGTCGTAAATCAAGCCGTGAACCTGCTTGTGTTCCATAGGCGGCAGGTTGATACGGCGCACGTCGCCATCGACGCGGATCATCGGCGGCAAACCGGCAGAGAGGTGCAAGTCAGATGCGCCTTGTTTGGCACTAAACGCCAGCAGTTCGGTGATATCCATCAGAGCAACCTTTTGTTATTCGTCTGCGCTGCAGACTTTTGTGGGCAATTTCAGAGACTTCCAAGAAACGGAATATGCACAAGATAGACGACCAGCTCGCGAAAGTCACCGCGCGAATTCATCAAGCCGCTGCCGCTGCCGGGCGAAATCCGCAAACTGTGCAGTTGATCGCTGTGAGCAAAACCCAGCCCGCCCAAGCCTTACGTGAAGCCTATACCTGGGGGCAGCGCGCCTTTGGCGAGAACTACCTGCAAGAAGCGCTGGATAAACAGGCGCAGCTGGCGGATCTGGTGGATCTGGCGTGGCACTTTATCGGCCCCATCCAATCCAACAAGACACGTCCCATTGCCGAGCATTTTGACTGGGTACACTCGGTTGACCGGCTTAAAATCGCCCAGCGTCTGCACGAGCAGCGACCGGCAGAAAAACCGCCGCTGAATATCTGTGTGCAAGTGAATATAGATGATGAAACCACCAAGTCGGGAATTAGTTTGGCGGAATTACCGGCGCTGGTGGCGGCTATCGCCCCCTTGAGCCGGCTGAAGGTGCGCGGTTTGATGGCGATCCCTGCCGCTACCAATAATCAGGCGCAACAGCGTGCGGCCTTTGCCAAGCTGCGCGCTGCGCTTGAGCGGCTCAACCTGCAGGGGCACGGGCTTGATACCTTGTCGATGGGCATGTCGGGCGATCTGGAAGCCGCCATTGCCGAGGGTGCAACCTATGTGCGGGTGGGTACCGATATTTTCGGGGCGCGGGCCAAAGCGCCAACCCATTGATTAACTCTTCTTTTTTTAAGGATTCATTGTGACTAGCAGCAAGATTTCAGCTCCAAAAATCGCTTTTATCGGCGCTGGCAATATGGCCAAGGCGATTATCGGTGGCCTGCTCGCCGAAGGTTTTTCCCACAGCCAGATTCTCGCCGCCGGCCCACGTCAGGAAACCCTGGATCGGGTAAAACAGGAGCTGGCAATTGAAACCACTACCGACAATACTGCGGCTGCGGCTTGGGCTGACGTGGTGGTCTTGGCGGTAAAACCCCAGTTGCTCAAAGAGGTGTCGCTCGCCTTGCGCGAGTCACTGGCACATAGGCCCCTGATAATTTCCGTCGCAGCGGGCATCACCACCGCCAGTATCGCCAGCTGGTTGGGCGATTTGCCCATAGTGCGCTGTATGCCCAATACCCCCTCGCAATTGCGCGCCGGCGCCAGTGGCTTGTTTGCTAACGCCGCCGTGAGCGGTGAGCACAAATCCCTCGCCAATGCGATTCTTGGCGCTGTGGGCATAGTGCAGTGGTTGGATGATGAAAGCCTGCTTAACCCCGTCACCGCCGTGTCCGGTTCCGGCCCTGCCTATTTCTTTTTGATGATGGAGGCAATGATCGATGCCGGCGTAGCGCTGGGGTTGAGCCGCGAATGCGCCACCGAATTGACCTTGCAAACCGCCTTGGGTGCCGCCATGCTCGCCAAGGAAAGTGAGTATGATGTGGCCGAACTACGCCGCCGCGTCACCTCACCCAAAGGTACTACTGAGCAGGCGATACTGTCATTTGAACAGGATAATATCCGCGACGTTTTTGCTCGCGCGATGACTGCCTGCAGCAATCGCGCCGGTGAGTTATCCGAACTCTTGGGTAAATAACCTTTGGCTAAACCGCTTTTAGGTAAACCGCTTTTTAGGTAAATAATCGGCGCCGCGCGTCAGACTGATTTTTAACATCGGAGTTATGCATGTTTGCCAATATTTTGCATTTGATTGCCTACAGCCTCTTGTCGCTGTTTCTGTTAATTGTGGTGCTGCGTTTTTTGCTCCAACTGGTGCGCGCCGATTTTTATAACCCTATTTCCCAGGCGCTGGTAAAAGTCACCATGCCGCTGCTGCGCCCGCTGCGCAAAGTGATTCCCAGCATTTTGGGTATAGATACCGCTTCGGTGGTGTTGATCCTGCTGGTGCAATTTATTGCCAGTGCGATTTTGTGCCTGATTATGGGCTTAACCGGTTTGATTGCGCTGCCGCATATCTTGCTGGCCTGGGGGTTTGTCGGTGCGCTCACCATAGTCGCCAATGTGTTTTTCTGGTGCATGATTATCAGCATCATCGGCAGTTTTATTGCCCCCATGAGCCATCACCCGCTGCTCGCGCTCGCCAACCAGATTATCGACCCCCTGTGTGCGCCCATCCGCAAAGTGTTGCCGCCCTTGGGTGGAGTGATAGATGTATCACCAATTATCGTGCTCTTGGGTTTACAAATTGTGGAGAAGATCCTGATCCGCGAACTGGCGATTTGGCTGCAGCTCAACCCGCAAGTGGTGTTGGGTTACTGGTACTAGTTCCTCCTCGCACCTATGCTCTGGCAGTGGCGCTGGTGCGGCTGCCAGTATTCCTCCTCTCTGCGTTATCCCTCCTATACTGCCTTGCGGCTGCCTGACTCCAGTCACTCCGATAATTCAATAAGAAAAAGTGAATCCAAAACCCGCGGCAGGCCGTAGAGCAACTGAATGGGCCGCATTCTGGCGGAGTCCAGTGGCCCGGTTAATCCCTAACGGTTGATAACAACGAGAATGACTATGGATCCGAATCAGGAATTTTTGCAGCTGCTCAGCGCCACCGCGCAGGGCGATAG
>FWPV01001020.1_pt1 | contig 20850 bp, 17 predicted proteins | sample 2228371 | NCBI WGS metagenome assembly FWPV01 (sample SAMEA103939776, study PRJEB20133) | metagenome | reverse complement strand
GAAAAGAGAGGGGGGGAGCCAAAGGCTCCCCCCCTCTTCCGCTTTCGCTACGCCTTCACTTCAAGCCGGAGGCTTCTTCAGGCCGGAGCCGGTCAGGGGAACGACGACCCGTTCCGAGTCCTTCACCAGCCCTTCTCCCAGGGCTTTCAAGGCAGCCGCCGAAGCCACGGCTGCCGTCGGTTCCACGAGGAATCCCTCCCCGGCCAGGCGTTTCTGCTCCTTGAGCACCTCGTTGTCTTCCACGATGACGCAGGCACCCCCGGTTTCGGCCACCGCCCGCTCCATGCCTACGATTCTCGGGGGGACCGGCACCGCGATTCCCTCTGCGACGGTTTCTCCCCAACCCGCCCTCGCATTCCCGTAAAGGCGGGCGTAAAGGGGAGCGCACCGGGAACTCTGGCAGGCGATAAGCCGGGGCAAGCGTTCGATGAGCCCCCTCGCCAAAAGCTCCGAGAACCCTTTCCAGGCCCCCAGGAGCAGGGTCCCGTTTCCCGCGGGGACGAAGAGGACATCCGGGGCCCGGAAGTCCAGCTGCTCCCAGGTTTCAAAGGCGAAGGTCTTCGTCCCTTCCAGGAAAAGGGGATTCCAGACGTGGCTTGCGTAAAACCTTTTCTGCGCCAACATCCAGGCCTCCCGGGCCGTGGCGGATCGATCCCCCTCTACGGTTCGCAGTTCGGCACCGTAGGATCGAATCTGGTTCTTTTTCCCTTCCGGGGTATTCGCCGGAACGAGGATCGTCGCCCGGATCCCGCTCCTGGCCGCATAGGCGGCGATGCTGGCTCCTGCGTTCCCCGAGGAATCCTGGACCACTTCCGCGACTTTCCGAGCCCCGGCTTCCGCCATCACCATGACGGAGCCCCGATCCTTGAAGGATCCAGTGGGAAACAGGAATTCCAGCTTGTAGTAGAAATTTTCCGGCTTGCCGGCCGGAACGAGCGGAGTCCATCCTTCTCCCATCGTCGGGGCTTCGAGGCGTTCGAAAGGAAGCGCCGAACCGTACCGCCACAGTCCCGGCAAGCGGCCGTCGATTCTCATCTCCTCCCATTCCACCGTCGTCTCAAGGGGAGAGCCGCACCCGCACCGAAGCGGACGGCGGTCCATCCCGTACCGGTGGCCGCACGCCGGGCACTCCGTCCGTACCCGTTTTCGCCAATCCATCCCCTCACCTCCGAAAAAAACACCCAGGATGTCTTTACCAAAAAAGGACCCCGGGGGATTTCCCCGAGGCCCTTTCCCTGGTTCAACGCCTGTTGCCCGTCCCCGCCGCCGACAGCCGCGGGCCGATCCGGGAGGCGACAAAGGCCGCTGCCAGCCCCTTCAGCAGGTCTCCGGCAACGAAGGGGATCATGCCGACCTTCACTGCCTGGGTCCAGGTCATCGGTTTCCCCATGACGAAATTCACGTTCAGGTACAGGCCGGCGATCCCCATCCCGTAAATGACGGCCAGGCCCGCCAGGCAGGCGGCCAGGCAGACCGGAAAGAGTTGCCCCTTTGCCGCGACGATGGCGGAGATGAGCCAGGCGGCCAGGATGAACCCCAGCAGGAACCCGAACGTGGGATGGAGGACGATCGACGGGCCGCTTTCCCCCGCGAAAACGGGAAGGCCGAGCAGCCCCATGGCGACGTAAAGGACCATCGACAGGAGCGCCGCCCGCGGGGGAAGCAGGACGCCCGAAAGAAAGACGAAAAGAACCTGTAGCGTCATGGGAACGAGAGGGAGGGGAATCCTCACCTGGGCTCCCACGGCGGTCAGGACGGCGAACAGGGAAGCCTGGATCATCGAACGGGTCCGGTTCTGCATCGTGTGTCACCCTTTCTTTTAGGTTTGGTTGACACCGGCATTATATCCTCTACCCTACCCCATCGCAACCTCCGCCCGGAAAACCGTGTCCCACCTCGGCCTTCTTTCCGGGCTCCTAGACAGCCGTCACGATCTCCTGCGCCAGTCCCGAGAACTTGCCCAGGTATTCCCGCCTTTCCTTTCGGAGTTCGCCGATGATTTTCTTGTAGGTATCCCTATCCCAGACCCGGTAAGGGTCGTACCGCTCCCCGCCTTCGAACGGGTAGCTTTCCGGTACTTCGTAGCCAAGGATGTCATCGTAGCGGAATTGGAGCGTGCCCCGGAGGACGGCCTCGATGCAGGCAAACGTGACTTCCGGGGTGATGTTTGCACCGCTGTTGCCTCCAACCCTGCCGGTGCTCATGACGTAGCAGCGGACCTGGGGGTTTTCCCTCAGGATCTGGAGGATCCGGTTCCCGTTCTTCTGCGGCTGGTTGACGATGAAGGGGTCGAAACCGACCACCCGCTTCGCCTGGCCGACCCGGCTTGGGTCCTCCGCACTGGTGATGGTGGATTCCCCGAGCATGAAATAGGCGGCCGCCTGTTCGGGGGAGACGAGCCTCCCGATGGGGGGGATGTCATACCGGCGCATGTTGAAAAGAAGGATATCGGTGTGCGGAAGGTCGATTCTGCCGGACGTGTTCGGGATGGCTTCGCGGGGGACGACCGCCCGCCCGTTCGTCGTGATGGCATGGTTGTCAAAGTTGATGTCCCCGTCGTCATCCACCCAGCAGTTCTCGAGGATGGCCCGGCTGTCCGCGGCTGCCGCCAGGAGGGGAGGCTGCTTGCTCACGTTGTCGGTCTTGATGTAGAAGTTCCGTTCCGTTCCCAGGGATCGGCCGTCCGACAGCAGGAGGTTGATGTCGTCCTGCAGGACTTCCACTCCCTCGGGAGCCGTCAACCCGTGGTCCGCGGTCGTGATCGTCGTTTTGCCCGTTCCAGACAGCCCGAACACAAGGATGCCCAGTTCCTTCATCCCGCCTTCGGACTGAATGCGGACCATCTTGCTTCCCGCGTGGAGACCGATGCCGTTCAGTTCCTCCCTGGCGATGTGCATCGCCATTCGGAGGGTCGCCATCTTCGCCTCCCCGTAGTAGTCGCTTCCCAGGATGTAGGTCACCCTCTGGTTCGGGAAGACCAGGACCTTCCGTTGGTGCCATTCCGGCACCACAACGGTCACCATGTCGGCGAAATCCTCGTCCACCTGGGGGAAGAAGTTCCCGTGGAACATGTGCGCGATCCGGGAAAACCTCCTCGTGACATAGAGGTTGGCCTTCAACGGGCTGCCTTCGGGGGATCCCACCCGCGCGCTCACCCGGATCATCTGCTGCCAGCGGAGATAGCCCCAGACCTGTTCGAGCAGGGAAATCGTCCCCTCGTCGATATCGTAGACGTTTTCAGTAAATGCCGCGCTCCTCGAGCGGATCCTCGTGACGTAGAGGGCCGCGTTCCGGTTGTTCGGAATGCAATCCGCGGCGCTCATTTGGCGAAGCTCCTCCTCGGTCAGGTCGCGCAGGAGGCTGCGGCAGACGGGATGTCTCAGCCTCCTGAAAAGGGAATCCTGCGCCTCTTCCATGATCACCTTCGTTCGCCTCCTTTGGTCTTCGTGCTGCCCTTCACCGCCATTCCCAGCCCAGGACCTGCCCCCTGGCGAGAAGGGAACCGAACAGCACTTGCGCCCGTTCTTCCATTGAAAGTGGGACGGGCACCTCCATGATCACTGTCTCTTCGTAGCGGCAGTTCACGGATTCGGCTTCGACGCCGATTTCCCTGAGGTAGAACCTCAGGTTCCCCTGCTCCTCGTAGGAGACCCGGATCAACGCCGTACGAACGGCCACCCTCACGACGGCCCCCGCGGCTTCGAGGGCTTTCCTCGCGCAGGCCCCGTACGCCTCGATGAGACCCCGGACACCGAGCTTGATCCCCCCGAAGTACCGCGTGACCACCACCACCGTGTTGGTCGTCCCAGCCCGCTGGATCGCGCCGAGGATGGGTTTGCCCGCCGTCCCCGAGGGTTCCCCTGCATCGGAATAATACTCGGAGGGGGGGAGTCCGACCCGGTAGGCCCAGCAATGGTGGTTGGCATCCGGACGGGCGGACGAGATTTTCCGTACGGTCTCCTTCGCCTCCATCGGCGTACGGGCCAGCCTGACGGCGGCTACAAACCGGGAACGCTTCTCGGTCATCTCGACCTCGGTCTCCGAGGCCGGTTCGAGAAACCGGTCCTCCCTTTCATCCACGGGCCAGGAGCGCCTCCCTGATCTTGGCCCAGGTCACCGGGAGCGCTTCGGGCAGCACCCGGGTTTGGCCGGTGACGGTGATGAAGTTGGTGTCCCCGCTCCACCGGGGGACGATGTGAAGATGGACATGCCCTTCCACTCCGGCTCCGGCAACCCGGCCGAGATTGACCCCCAGGTTGAACCCGTGAGGCGACATGGCCTTCTTCAGAGCCGCGATGCAGTCTCCCGCCAACCGGTTCATTTCGAGCAGTTCCTCGTCCAGGAGTTCCTCGTATTCCGCGATGTGCCGGTAGGGCACGACCATCAGGTGGCCCGGATTGTAGGGAAAGGCGTTCATGATGACAAAACAGGATTTTCCCCGGTGAAGGATCAGGAGCGCCTCGTCGTCGTCCTTTTTGGGAAACTCGCAGAAAATGCAACCCGGCGCTTTCTCCGCCGATTCGATGTACGCCATCCGCCACGGGGAATAGAGCGTCTCCAAGGGGATCCCTCCTTTACTGTTTCACGTGAAACATCGGCTTAGGGGCGTTTTTTCCCGCGGTCTTTCCACAGGGGACGGATCATCGCCCACCCCTGGGACATCCCGACCAGGGCCCCGGCCACCGTCATCGCAGGCACGATCCAGGCCGGGGCTCCTTTCCCGGCGAACTGCCTTCCCAGGAGAAGTCCCAGGATGATGAAGCCGCAAATCACGAGGGCGGCGGAGAGGATCCTGGAGAAAGCAGCGAAATCCTCCATTTTGAAAGGCATGGGTTACGCCTCTTCCGGGTGGAAAACGCCTTCTCCCGCGGTTCGGATCAGGTCCAGAAGCCCCTCGGCCTGTCTTTCACTGAGCCCGTCAAGCAGTAGGGTAACCTTGCCGCCCTTCCGCTTCAGCGAGGCTTTGAACCCCTTCTCTTTCGAAAACGCGGCGAACTCCTCGGGAACCTTGATCCTGACCTTTTCTGGAACCGGCAGGCCGGGACCGCGTTCCTTCTCTTTCTGGACGAGGATTTCAGCCTGGCGGACCGAGAGCCCCTGGCGGACGATCCGTAGCGCCAGCCTCGTGACCCTGACCGGGTCGTCCAGCCCGGCAAGAGCCCTTGCATGCCCTTCGCTCAAAGAACGTTCCGCCAGCATCGCCTTCACGGGATCGGGCAGCGTAAGGAGACGGAGCTTGTTCGTTACGGCCGCCCGGCTCCACCCCAACCTCCTCGAGGCCTCCTCGTGGGAGATGGCAAAGCGCGAGATCAGGTCGCGGATGCCGTCCGCCACCTCCAGAGGGCTCAGGTCCTCCCTTTGGAGGTTTTCGATGAGCGCGGCCTGGACAGACTGGGATTCGTTCATCACCAGGACACGGACAGGCACCTCTTCGAGCCCGGCAAGCCGGGCAGCCCTCCAGCGTCTTTCTCCGGCCACGATCTCGTATCCCTCGCCGGCCGGACGCACCACCAGCGGCTGGATGATTCCGTGCAGGCGGATCGATTCCGCGAGGGAATCGAGCTGTTCCGGGTCGATCCGTTTCCTCGGCTGGGCGGGGTTCGGCCGGATCGCTCCGATCGGCAGGCTGACCGGGGCCCCCTTTCCCGCCTGGTTTTCCCCACCGGGAAGCAGGGCGTCGAGCCCGCGTCCTAGAGCCTTTTGCCCAGCCATCTCTGAGCCACCTCCCTTGCCAGTTCCCTGAAGGCTTCCGCACCGGCGCTGAGGGAATCGTAATAGCCGATCGGCCGACCGTGGCTAGGGGCTTCGGAAAGCTTGACGTTTCGCGGGATGACCGTTTCCAGCACGAGGGCCCCGAACTGGCGCCGCACCTCTTCCACCACTTCACGGGAAAGGCGGGTCCGGCTGTCGAACATGGTCATGACCAAGCCGGACAGGGAAAGGTCCTCCCTGAGGTAGGACCGGACGAGGTCCATGGTTTTGAGGAGCTGTCCCAGCCCCTCCAGGGCGAAATACTCGCACTGGACCGGGACGAGAATGCCGTCGCTCGCGACCAGGGCATTCACCGTCAAAAGCCCCAGCGAAGGAGGACAATCGATCAGGACCAGATCGTAACCCTTCAGGTCGGACATCTTCCTCCGGAGACGGCTCTCCCGGCTCATGGCTCCCGCCAGCTCCACCTCCGCCCCGGCCAGGTCCAGGGTCGCCGGTAGGAGGAAAACATTTTCCCACGGTGTCGCCACGATCGCTTCGGAAGCGGACAGGTCTCCTGCGATCACGTCGTAGACGCTGCAGTCGAGGGCATTCCGGTCGATCCCCAGTGCGCTGCTGCTGTTGCCCTGGGGATCGGCATCGACCACCAGGGTCCGAATCCCCATCCTCCCCAGCTCCGCCGAAAGGTTGACGCAGCAGGTCGTCTTGCCGACACCGCCCTTTTGGTTCGCGACCGCCATCACCAGCATCGACTCACCTCCACCAGGGGTTTCTTTCCAGCGCTGCAGGATTTCTCGGAAAAGCCGCAGGGGTGGATCTTTCCTTCGACCACCGGACGATCACCCGTTCTTTCGCGTCCAGGGGGTAGGGGTAGAGGACCGGATCCCCGAGCCCCAGGCGAAACCATTTGTCCCCGACCGCATCCAGTTCCTCGTGAACGCGAGGCCCCTTGAAGGCCAGGAGGTTCCCCCCGACCGCAACCAGCGGGCTCAGCAGCTCCGCAAGAGGCCCCGCTGCCGTCACCGCCCTTGCCGCGGCGAGGTCGAAGCCCTCCCGGTCCAACCGGGCCAGCTCCTCGGAGCGAAGGCAGACGATCGTAACGTTTCTCAGGCCGAGCGAATCGACGATTCCCTGGAGTGCGATACACTTGCGGCTCACGCTGTCGAGGAGGCTAACGGAAAGTCCTGGCCTGCAGATCGCCCAGACGACCCCGGGCAACCCGCCACCCGTGCCGACATCGACAACCCGCCCTTCGCGCGGTAGAAGGGGAAGAGCCGCCGCGCAATCCAGCACGTGTTCCTTCCACAGGGTTTCGGGGTCCGCCGGGCCGGTGAGCCGTGCACGCCGGTTTCCCAGGACCAGTGCCTCGCAGTACTGCCATAACCGTTCCCGGTTCGCCGCCGCTTCTTCCAGGGCAATCCCGAGGGGCAGGGGTCCCACAGTCCTCATCCCGTGCGTTTCCTCCCTTTTCCCAAAGATCGTTTCTACAGGGTATCATATCGTATCGGCACGATTCCCGGTCTTTTCGCCGGATAAGGGGGAAAACGGTCTTGCCTGGATCGAAACGGGCCCTCATCCTTCCCGTACTGCTCCTGGCCCTTTTGGCCAGGCTTACCGGGGCGTTTCTCACCCCTGGAACCGCTTGGGGCGAAACGTTTCACGGGACCGTCCAAACCGTTTTCGACGGGGACACGGTGGAAGTCCTGCTGGACGACGGGCGCTCCGAAAAGGTGCGCTACCTGATGATCGATACTCCCGAACTTCACCACCCGAAGAGGGAAGTCGAGGAGTTCGGCCTGGAAGCCGCCCTTGCCAACAGGGACCTCGTCCTGGGCAAGAGGGTCCGCCTCGAAACCGACGTCCAGGCACGAGACCGGTTTGGCCGCCTGTTGGCCATCGTCTGGATCGATCGACCAAACGGCCCCCTCATGGTGAACGAAACGCTGGTGGAGGAAGGTTTCGCCCTGCCCTTCACCCTTCCTCCCAATGTCCGCTACGCCGAACGGATCCATGCCGCATTGCTGCGCGCCCGCGATCGAGGGAAGGGGTTCTGGGGAGTGGCCTACGGACGCCTTTTCAGCCCGAGACAGGTCTGGGCCGACCTGCCCCTCCTGGCGGGCTCGTTCCTCACCCTCGAGATGCGGGTCGACGGGATCCGCCGATCGAAAAGCAGTTGGCGGCTGTTCGAAAAGGGGAGTCGCACCGACCTCGTCCTGTACGACGAACCGCCCGGCCTTTTCGGCCCTGTCAAGGCACTCCTGGGAACCAGGATCCGCGTCCTGGGAAAAGTCCAGGCTTCCTACCGCGGGGCGGAGATCCACGTCAGCGACCCCGCGCAGATCCTTTCGGTCCTTCACCCCGACAGACAGTAACCCCGGCAGGTTTTCCACAGGGTTTTCCACATTTCCACAGTGGCGTACAGGGTAACGCGTTCTTCTTCCACCTTGCTAAAGTATAGCTTTTCCTGACGTGTTGTTCCTTTGCCTTTTTCGTGTACTATAGTCGGGTAGGGGAAGGAGGGAAGAATGGCATGTGGCAACTGGAAAAGCCCAAAAACGACGTCGATTCGATCCCCCTCTACAGGCCGGGATCCGAGGAAAGGGAACGCCTTCTCTTTGAACTCGACCGGTTGAAGAGCGCCCCCGAGGAAATTCCCCTTTATATCGACGGGAAACGGTCCTGGGAGGGAGAAATCCTGGAGATCCGATCTCCCGCAGACCACCGCCTGGTCCTGGGACGTGCCCGATTGGCGGGAGAAAGGGAAATCGACGCGGCCGTGGAATCCGCCCTGCAGGCCTGGAAAAGCTGGTCCTCGATGCCCTGGAGGGATCGTGCGGCCGTCTTCCAGAAAGCTGCCGACCTCCTGGCGGGTCCGAAACGGACGCAAAACATCGCCTCCATCATGCTGAACCTTTCCAAGACCCCCTACGAGGCGGAAATCGACCTCGCGGAGCTCGTGGACTTCTGGCGGTTCAACGCCTGGTACCTCCACCTGCTGTACGGGATGCAGCCCGAGCAGTCCAGGGGCGAAATCAACCGCTTCGACTGGCGTCCCCTGGAAGGGTTCGTTTTTGCGGTCAGCCCCTTCAATTTCTACAGCATCGCGGGGAACCTGCCGACGGCCCCGGCCATGGCGGGAAACGTTGCCGTCTGGAAACCGTCGCGGGCCGCCATCCCCTGCAACTGGGAAATCGTGAAGGTCCTCGAAGAAGCCGGGCTGCCCGGCGGCGTCGTCAACTTCGTCCCCTTTTCCAGCCGGTTCGTTTCCCGGATCCTGGAACACCCGGATTTCGCCGGCCTGCATTTCACGGGGAGCTACGACACCTTCATGACGCTCTGGAGGGCAATCGGAGCAAACGTCGACCTTTACCGGTCCTTCCCCCGCGTCGTCGGGGAAACGGGAGGCAAGGATTTTGCAGTCGTCCACCCTTCCGCGGACCCCAGGGCCGTCGCCGTGAGCCTGATCCGGGGCGGGTTCGAATACCAGGGGCAGAAATGTTCCGCCCTTTCCAGGGCCTATGTCCCCGAAAGCCTCTGGCCCGGGATACGCGAGATCCTCCTGGAGGAAGTCCCCAGGTTGCGCCTCGGGCCGACCGACGATTTGAACTGCTTCATGGGAGCTCTCATCGACGGGGAGGCGTACCGGAAGGTCGTCCGCTACATCGAATACGCGGCCCTCCATCCTGAAGAATACGAAAGGATCTTCGGGGGAGGATACCGGGACGCTGAGGGCTGGTTTGTCGAACCGACCCTGTACGTCACGAAAAACCCGCACGGGAAGCTGATGAAGGAAGAGATCTTCGGGCCGGTCGTCACCGTCTTCGTCTACCCCGACGACCGTTACGAGGCGATCCTCGAGCTTTGCGACTCCAGCACTCCCTACGCCCTCACCGGGTCGATCTTCGCCCGGGACCGGGGAGCCATCGACAAGGCGGCCTGCACCCTGCGGTTCGCGGCCGGGAACTTCTACATCAACGACAAGCCGACCGGAGCCATCGTCGGCCGGCAACCCTTCGGCGGTTCCAGGCATTCGGGGACGAACGACAAGGCCGGCTTCCTGAACAACATCACGCGGTGGCTTTCACCCAGGACCGTCAAGGAAACGACTGTGCCTCCGCTCGACTGGAGACGCCCCTACATGGGCTAGCGCCCACTGGCACCGAGGCGGCCCATTTTCCCCCTCGCGTACCCCTCCAGGTCGAGGTAGGCAGCGGGGAACCCCTCGTCTTTCAGGATTCGAAGCACCTTCTCCCTCTGGGCGGCGACCCCGGAGGGATCGTCCGTTTCCACCACCGCCCCCAGCCCCGGCAAGAAACGCACACGGACCAGGGAAAAGCCCAGCTCGGCGATGCCCCTCTCGGCCCTGCCCACCTGCCTGAGCGTCTCTTCTCTGAGGCTGGTGAAAAACGGAAACCGCGTCGCCAGGCAAGGACTCCCGGGACGATCCCACCCATCGATGCCCAGCAACCGCGAGATCTCGCGGATCTCCTCCCTGCCGAGGCCAGCCTCCAGCAGGGGGTGACCGATCCCGTCCTCGTCCGAGGCCTTCCTTCCCGGGCGGTCCTCTTCCAGGTCGGAAAGGGTCAGGCCGTCCACGACCGAGGCGAACCCGTGTTGTCGGGCCCACGCCAGGGCCAGCCTGTCCCGGTGTTTTCGGCAGGCGTAGCACCGCTTGGGCCTGTTCCCCGCGATTTCCGGGACTTCGAGGTCTTTCGATTCCAGGATGACCTGCCGGATGCCGATCCGTTCAGCCGCCGAGAAAGACCGTCCTGCCTCGGACGGATCTTCCAGGGGAGAGCGGAACGTGAGGGCCACGGCCCGTTCCCCCAGGGCGAGAAAAGCCGCGGTGGCCAAAAGGGTGCTGTCGACGCCCCCCGAAAAGAGGACGACGGCGTTTTCCCTTTCCCGCAACAGGCAAAGAAGCTCAAGCCACTTGGCCGTTCGCTCGGGATGGCCTTCTTTCCCGTCCATGTCCATGCCCCGCCCTTCTTTCCGGTAAGGTAAAATGGAGCCGTCGCATTCTTTCAGAAGAGGTGCCCGATGCACGGCAAAAACCGCTCTCCGGCAAAACTGGCCTTCTGGGCCTTCCTGATCCTGATTCCCGCCCTCCTCGCCGTCGCGGCAGTCCGAATGCCCTACGGCGAGGGTATCGTGCGCAATCTCGCGGTCCAGGGGGCGAAAAGCCGCCTCGGGGCGGACCTGTACATCGGCTCCATGAACGGCAATCCCGTCGTCGGCTACCGGGCCCGGGACATCGTGCTCACGCGCGAGGGACTGCCCGTCCTTTCCGCCACCGAACTGACCTTCCGGCAGGACCTTCCCTCGATTTTACAACGGCGTATTTTCATCCGGAGGCTGGATATCCGCGGGGCGGACGTGGATCTCGACCGCCTGAGGGAGATCCTGCCCGAATTCCGGCAGGACAACGACCGTCTCAACCTTCCCCTCGATGCGGTCCGCCTGGACGATTGCCTCGTCCGGACCCGGTTCGGCGGGGTCAACATCCGCAAGAGTACCCTCAAGATCTCGGACTTTGCAATCGACGCGACGTTTCGGACCGAGGTCAACGGGGTGGAAGCAAGGGGCCGGGGGAGGTACCGCCTGGTCGGGGGGCTTGCCCAGGTCGAAAACCTCGAGATGGAGGTCGGGAAAGGCCACATCGAGGTCTTCGGCACGGTCCGCCCGAACCTGGGACTCCTCGTCCGCCTCTCGGGAGTCGAGATCACGAGCTTCCGAAATTTCTGGCCCGCCATGGGAGAACGCTTTTTCGGCCCGCTGACGACGGAATTTCGAGTGGAAGGGAAGTGGCCGAACCTAAGCTACGGGGGGAACCTTTCCCTCCGTTCCGGTCGCGTGGCCGGGATCGATTTCGAGAACCTGAAAAGCCGATGGTCGTTCGACGGAAAGGTCCTTTCCTTCGACGAACTGTCCGGGAACGCCTTCGGCCATCCCCTCACGGGAACCGTCTCCGCCGATTTCTCCCAGGCCCCCGTGCCCTGGTCGCTCCGGGTTTCCGGAAAAGACATGGAAGTCTCCCGCTGGAAAGCCGTACTGCCCTGGATCGATTTCCTGAAAGGACAGGCCCGCACGGTTTCCGTCGACCTTGAGGGGCCCCTCCGGGCCCTTTCCGGAAAAGTGGAGGCCGAAGCGGCGGCCATGACGGTCGCCAGCCAGGACCTCACAGCCGCCCGGGCCGCCTTCACCGTGGAGGAGGGACGGACCGGCAACCTCGACCTTTCGGGGAAGTGGCTGGATTCCGCGATCGAAGCCAGGGGACCCGTCCGGATCAAGCCGCGGGTCGAACTGGACCTTCGCCTCAAACTCCAGGGAGTCGATTTCGACCGACTTGCAACGCGCTTCAAGGGACTTGCCGAACTGAAGGGCAAAGGGGTCCTCGCAGGGGAAATCCGCCTTTTGGGCCCCGTCTCGGCCCTGCGGTACGAGGGCCAGCTCCGTTCCGAAAGGCTCGAGGCCCTCGGTGAACCGCTGCAGGGGCTGCGGCTCCCATTCGCCAGCGACGCCAAGGACGCCCGGATCCGCGAAGGGACGTTCCTCTGGCAGGGCGGAAAAGTGAACCTGTCGGGACAGGTGGAAGGACTCTTCACTCCACAGCCCCGCCTGGCCCTGTCCGGTGAGGTTTCGGCCGTCGATGCGGACCGGATTTCCGGTCGTTTCGAGGCGCTTCGCCCTTTGGGGCTCAGCGGGAAAATCGGCGGTTCCTTCCGCGTTTCCGGAAGCGCCCGGGCACCCTCCCTCGAAGCCAGCCTGGGGGGAATCCGGGCCCGCCTGGTCCCTTCGCTTCCTTCCAGGGAATTCGACCTCTCTTTCCGGTTCGGCCAGGACACCCTGGAGATCCTCTCCATGTCGGAAAGGGGAAGGACCCCTTCCATTTCGCTCTCCGGGAGGATCACGAAAATTGCCTCCAGGCCTGAAGCCGATCTAAAGGGAGGGTTTTCCGGCATGGAGATCGCCCCCTTCCTGGAGGGCCTGCTTCCGATCCCGGTTTCAGGGAAAATCGAGGGACGCTTCGGCCTGAAGGGGGCTCTATCCACCCCTTCCTGGAACGCGGAAGGCTCTTCGGAATCCGTTTCGGCTGCGGGTCTTGCGGTCAAGGGCTTCCGTTTCGGCCTTTCAGGCGGGGAGGACCGGATCCAGCTGGAACGGCTGGAAGGAGAGATCATCGGGGGGCGGGTGAAGGGCGCCGGCCGGATCCGAAGGGCAACGGCATCTCAGCCCGCCGAACTGGACCTGGAGGCGTCCGCCGAAGGCCTGGACCTGAAAGAGATCACGAACCGCTACAGCCTGGCGCTTCCCCTGAAGGGACTCGCTTCGGCCGAGGCGACGGTCCGCGGCCCTTCCGCCAGACCCGTGGTGTCCCTAACCGTTCAGGTTCCCGAACTGAACCTTTCCGGCCTGCTGTTTCGGCAGGTCCAGGTCAAGGGAGAGGGGACGTCGACCGGGGAGGCTCTTCAGATCCACGAGGCCAGGGCGCTGGTCGGAGACTCTCTCATGAGCGGCTGCGGAACGATCGTGAGGGGCAAGGAGGGATTTGAGCTCGCCTTTACGATGGAAGGATCGAAGCTCGAACTCCAGGACCTCGTTCCCAGGTTCATCAGCGGGGCAAGGGGGATCCTGAAAGGTGCCGTGGATGCCAAGATTTCGGGCAGGATCAGCGCCGACGGCTTCCAGGGGTCCGGCAGGCTGAAGTCCCCGTCCCTGGAGATCTGGGGGTTCCATCTCACGGACGTCGACGCTCCTTTCGTCACCACCGACGATTTCATCACGGTCGAAAGCGGAACGGCAAAAGCCTACGGGGGCGAAGTCAAGGCCGCGGGATCCCTGGAAATGGGAAAGGCCAGGTGGGGGGCCAGGATGACCGTGCGGGGAGCCAACCTGGCCCCTGCACTGAAAGACGCCCTGAAAACGGAAGGGACCATTTCCGGGAAAGCCGATCTCGATTTCCGTATTTCCAACGAGTACGGCAAGGCCTTCCTCATGGACGGCCAAGGGCTGCTAAAGGTGAGAGACGGGGCCGTCGAAGGGTTTACGGCCCTGAAAAGCCTCGTTCCCATCACCGGGAGCCCCTCCATCCGCTACAGTTCCGTCAACGCGAACTTCAACATCGACGGCAAGTCCGTGTTCCTTCTCCCGGGAACCCGCGCCAACGCCGTTCCGGGCGACCGCTTCTACCGGTACCTCTCGGTGGACGGTTCGATCGGTGAGGGAGGCAACCTCGACCTGAAAAGCTACGGGGAAATCAACGTCAGGGGGCTCAACCTCCTTCTTGGGGGGCTTGAAGGGCTCCTTTCCTCCGACGGCTCCTGGTCCACCGCCACCCTGCAGCAGTTTCTCGGCGGGATCCTCGGGGGAGCAACCCGGAGGGACTTCCAGGAAGTCAGCTTCGACCTCAAGGGCCCCTGGCGAAAACCGACCATCGGGAACCTGAAGGTGATCCAGCACCCGAAGGAAAGCCCGATCCCCACCTCGCCCTCCGATCCCTCCGGGAAACAGGACCTGGACCAGATGCGGATCACCATCACCGTTCCCACCGGTGAAGGGGGTTCCAGGACCAGCGAGGATCCCGGAACCCAGATCGGCGACCAGCTGCTCGAACAGATCATCAAGCAGATCCTGAAGCCGGGGAACGGGAACTGAGCTATCCCCAGCGCTGGAGTACGGCCATCAGCCTCCCGTGGTCGATGTTTCCTCCCGAGATGACGACCCCGACCCGAAGTCCCGAGAGGACCTCCGGGACCTTCCCCGAGAGGAGAGCCGCAACGCCCACGGCCCCCGCGCCTTCCACCACCTGGTGGTGCTCGGCGTGCAGGAAGGCGATGGCTTGGGCGATCTCTTCCTCGGTCACGGCGAAGCAGCCCTCCATCCGTGTTTTCGCCAGGTCCAGGAGGCTCTGGGGAATCGATCCGGTCAGTCCGTCCGCGAGAGAGTCCTCGTAAACGACCTCGACGACTTTCCCTCCAGCCCAGGAGGCGACCCACGGCTGAGAGGCCACGGACTGGACGCCCCAGACGCGGATTTCCGGGCGCAGTGCCTTTGCGGCCAGGGTCACCCCGTTCATGAGGCCGCCTCCTCCCGCGGGCACGAGGAGCACGTCCAGCTCGGGCTCGTCCATCATCAATTCCAGGCCCACGGTCGCAGCGCCGCTGATCACCGCGGCGTCCTCGTACGACGAAACGAAGGTCATCCCTTCCGCTTCCGCCAGGCGGTGAGCCTCGCGTTCCGCATCGTCGTACAGCTCGCCGACCACCCTGAGCTCGACCCATTCGCCCCCCAGGCGCAGGATCGCCTGCCGCTTCGTCCGGGGACAGGCCCCAGGAACACACACCACGGCCTTCACGCCCAGCTGGGCAGCCGCGAAGGCCACGCCCTGGCCGTGATTGCCGCTCGAAGGAGTCACGACACCGCGGGCCCGCTCCTCGGGAGTCAGGGAAAACATCTTGTTCAGGGCTCCCCGGATCTTGAACGAGCCGCAGAACTGCGTGTTTTCCCATTTGACGTACACCTGGGCGCCGGTGCGTTCGCTCAGGGGAAACGAGCGTTCGACAGGGGTGTGGCGGATCCTGTGCCTGAGGAACCGGTACGCACGAAGGACATCGGTGATCGACGGGTTGATGGTCACGGGAAAGACCTCCTCGACTTGGATTTCTGGCTTCCAGTTTAATGCAAGCCGGCCGAAAGAAAAATCGGCACCCGGGGATCCCGGCCGCCGATTCTGGTAGAATGAATCGAAGACAATAGGGACTGGGGGTTCATAGAGATCAAGGGGGGGGTATGGAGGATGAATTCAATGAGACTGAGAAACCTGGTCCAGGCTGCCTTCCTGGCTTTCATGACCTGGACGGGTTACCGGCACCAGGTCCTTGGCGGGGGTCCCACGGGCGTTCCCCCGGTGGATGCCCTTTGTCCTTTCGGCGGGATCGAAAGCCTGTATTCCTTCATGGCTTCGGGAACCTGGCTGCGGAGAGTCGCGCCGAGCTCGCTGATCCTCCTGGGGATCGTTTTCCTGTCGACCGTCCTCATCGGGCGCGTTTTTTGCGGGTGGATCTGTCCCCTAGGCACCCTCGGCGAATGGACGGCAAGGCTCTCGCGGAAACTCGGGATCAGGCAGAGGGAACTTCCCGCACCGATCGACCAGCCCCTGAGGTTCCTGAAATTTGCCGTTCTTGCCCTGATCATCGTCCTCACCTGGAAACTCGGCACCCTGGCCTGGAGGCCCTACGACCCGTGGGTCGCCTGGATGCACCTTTCGGCGGGCCTGGAGGGAATGGCAGAAGCCCCCTGGTCCTTCGCGGTGCTCTTTTTCACGGTCATCGGCGCCAGCCTCTTCGTCGAGCGATTCTGGTGCCGCTACCTCTGCCCCCTGGGGGCTCTGCTGGCACCCCTCCAGAAACTGTCCCTCTTCAAGGTGCGTCGGTCCGAGGAACACTGCATTCACTGCCACCTCTGCGGCAGATCCTGCCCTGTCCGCCTCGACCCCGAATCCACGGAAGTGACGACGTCGGCCGAGTGCCTGGCCTGCGGCCGCTGCGTCGAAGCCTGTCCCCGGGAGAAGGCCCTTTTCTTCGGAACGCGGTCAAAGGTCCTGTCCGTGACTGCCGTGGGCATTCTCGGGATCGGGCTGTTCCTCGGCGGGTACGGCCTGGCCCGTGCCGCAGGAGTCTGGTCGACCTATGCACCACCCTCCGCGGCCAGGATTGCCGAAGACCCTGCAAGCGCGATCTTCGGCTGGATGACGGTGGAGAAGGTTTCCGAAACGGTCGGCCTGCCGGCCGAAAAGGTCCTGGCGATCACGGGACTTCCGGCCGACACCCCGCTGGACAAGCCGATCAAGGAGATCACCGACGACGAAGCTTTCAGGGAAACCCTGCGGGCCTGGTTTGCGGCCCGAAAGGAAAGCCCGGCGCCCGTGCCGCCTCCTTCGCCCGTAAACCCCGAGGAAATCAAGGGTTCCATGACCCTGCGGCAGGTGGCCGAAACCTACGGCGTGGAGGAACGGAGGATTCTCGAAAAAGCGGGCTGGCCCTTGGACCTGCCCTCCGACAGGCCCCTGAAGGATCTCGCCGCCGAACTGGGCAAGGAAGTCGCGGAAATCCGGCAAGCGGTGAAAGAACTGCAGGGGAAACCCTGACGGGATGTCTTTGTTATAATGAAGCGAACTTGCGCACATCACGGAGGAGGGAGTCGCGTGGATGAAAAGTGCCTGTTGATCCGCGGAGGGACGGTCTGGACTGCCGACCGCAGGAACCCGCAAGCGGAGGCCGTCCTTGTACGGGGGGAGCGGATCCTCGCAGTCGGATCGTCCGCGGAGGTACAAAACCATGAATGCGCGAGAGGCGCGCAGACCCTGGACCTGGCAGGTGAAACGGTGATCCCGGGGATGACCGACGCACACCTTCACCTTCTCTATTACTCAAAGCAAAGGGCCGGGGTCTCCCTTTTCGAGACGAAATCCCTGGCCGAAGCCCTCCAGGCCCTCCGGGACGCCGCAGCCGGAACCCGGCCCGGCGACTGGATCCACGGGGTGCGCTACAACGATGCCTACTGGGTCGAGAACAGGGCCCCGACCCGCCACGACCTGGACGCCGCGGGCATCGACAGGCCCATCCTCCTGACGCGCGTCTGCACGCACGTGCAGGTGGCCAACAGCGCCGCCCTGGCTGCCTCGGGCATACCCGAAGACCGCTGGGGGGACGGGATCCTCCTGGAAACCGAGGTCGCCCCGGTCCTCAAGGCGATGGAGGCCTGGAGAGCGGAAACCGGCAGGACCCTGGGGATGATCGAGGAAGCCTGCAGGGATTTCGCCGGCTTCGGCGTGACCGAGATCCAGACCTGCAGCGCTTCCGGCTATGGACTGGCCGACGACCTCGCGCCGTTCCAGCGCCTCCGGCTGGAACGGCGGCTGCCCGTTCGAGTCGTCCTTTACGAGGACCGGATGCCCCAGTGGAACGTCATGAGCGGGCTTGGAGACGACTGGATCCGCTACGGGGGGTTCAAGCTCTTCCTCGACGGTTCGCTGGGAGGACGAACCGCGGCTCTAGGTGCCCCGTACGCAGACGATCCGTCGACGTGCGGCCTGCTCAACCATGAAGAAGGGGCCTTGATGGCCACGGTGAAGGAAGCTCACAAAAGAGGCCTGCAGATGCTCATCCATGCCATCGGCGACAGGGCGCTCGACCAGGCCCTCCGCGCCGTGGAAGCGGCCTACGCGGAGGGACCTTGTCCCTGCGGCCTGCCGCACCGGATCAACCACGTCATGATCTGCCGCCCGGACCAACTGGAGGCCCTCAAAAAACTGGGGGTCGTCCTGGACGTCCAGCCGGCCTTCGTCCCGAGCGAGATTTCCATGGCGACGGCCCGCCTGGGCGAGGAAAGGATCCCGTGGAGCTATCCCTGGAAGTCCTTCGTCGATTCCGGGCTCGTCGTCACGGGTTCCAGCGACTGCCCCGTCGAACCGCCATCCCCCTGGCGGGGGGTCTGGGGGGCCGTCTGCAGGGTGGGAGACGACGGGAAGCCGGAGGAGGGATGGCAGCCCCACCAGAAACTGACCCTGGACGAAGCGCTGGAACTCTGGACCGTCAACGGGGCGGTCGCTGTTGGAGAGGGAGGCCGCAGAGGCCGGATCGCCCCCGGCTACCTGGCTGACCTCGCGATCCTCGACCGCGACATCTTCAAGGCCGACCCCATGGATCTAAGGGAAGTCCAGGCCCGACTCACCCTCGCGGGAGGGGTTGTCACCCACGGCGAGCTGCCCGGCTGGCCTTCCTTCTAGGACACGGGAAAGAAGAATCGAAAAGCGGGGCCCCAGGGGGCCCCGCTTTTTTGGAGGTCGAAGGGAACTAGAAATTGCTCTGGGGCTTGTAGGTCTCGAGGAAGACCATCTTCCCGCCGGTTGCCTTCAGGATGGCGGCAGGCTTGTTCAGGGGATTGTGGGTCGCCTTGTCCACGGTCAGGGTGAAATGGAGGAGTTTCAGGTTCTTCGTGTTTTCGATGGCATCCCGGACGGCAGGTCCTTCCGCCTTGCCGGCCCTCTTGATGGCGTCGGCGATCCAGTAGATGATGTCGTACGCTGCCACGGTGTTGACGATCTCCGTCGGCTTCTCCTTGAAGCGTGCCTCGTATTTTTCATAGAGGGGTTTCAGGATCGGGTCGTCGAAGCTGAGATGGTAGATCCAGTAGCTGCCTTCCATGGCCGGCCCGGCGATTTCGAACATGTTCATGCTGAAGCCGTCGCCGCCGATGAAGACCGGCTTCCACCCGAGTTCCCAGGACTGCTTCATCATCAGGGACATTTCCTTGTAGAGGTTCGGCATGACGAGGGCCTTGGCACCGCTCTGCTTTGCGTTGGTCAGCTGGGCGCGGAAGTCCACGTCACCGCTGCGGAAAGCCTGGTTGGAGACGACCTTGCCGCCGAGCCCCGTGTAGGTCTTGATGAAGTATTCGGTCAGCCCCTCGGAGTAGTCGCTGCCGATGTCATGGATGATCGCCGCTTCCTTGATTCCCAGCTTGTTGAAGAGGTACTCGGCAATAACCTTGCCCTGGTAGGGATCCGTGAAGCAGATCCGGAAGGAGTAGGGGCGGACCTTGCCGGTCTTCGGATCCACCGTCACGGCCGGGTTGGTCGGGTAGCTCCCGATCTGGGGGACCTTGTACTGCTCGATGATGGGAACCGTCGCGATGTTCAGGCCGCTGAAGTTCGTCCCGCCGATGGCGACGACCTTGTCCTCCAGGATCAGGCGCCGGGCGGCGCTGATGGCGTCTTCCGCCTTGGCCTTGACGTCGTAGACGACGAGTTCCAGGGGACGGCCCAGGACTCCGCCCTTCTTGTTGATTTCTTCGATGGCCAGGATCGCCCCGTTCTTCTCGTGAACCCCCCACGTGGCTGCGTCACCCGTGAGGTTGGCCAGGTAGCCGATCTTGATCGGAGTGGCCGCCAATGCGACGGAAGAAAGAGCCATGACGACGAAAAGCGCGATGATTAAAGCCTTCTTCATCCACAAAACACCTCCTGAACCGAATTTCCTTCGAGTATAGATAGCGGCCTTAATGCAGTCAAGACGCGACGCTTTTGCCCGCTGAAATATCAACTGGGGGGCGAAGCTCTTTCGCCCCGCCCCCCAGGTACTTTTTCAATCCAGCCTCAAAGGCTCCAGGAGGGGTTCTACTCCCTCCAGGGGAACCCGACCAAGGCTCCCCCCGCCGCCGATCACTTCCGCCTCCTGCCCGTCCGCGACGAGAACCTGCAGCGGAGTACCGACCAGCGCGGCTTCCGCAAGACGCACCCCGTCGGGAAGCACCCGGTCGTCCAGGAGGACGGCCCAGCCGTTTCGTTCCAGTTTCTCCGCCAGGCTTTCCGCGGCCTTGGCCGCCTCCGTCCCGCCCGTTTCGAGCGGAAGGACGAGGAGGTCGGCTGGACTGAGGCCCCGGTGGAACGGCCGGTCCCCGTCCCCCGCGGCACCCAGGGCGATCGCTTCCAGCTGGATCCGGCCCCTCCAAACCTCGGGCATCTTGCGCTTCCTGTTTTCGTCCAGGTACCCCAGCGAAGGGAAAGCGGACAGCGCCGGGTGTCCATTCGCAAAATCGGCAACGGGCCGGACCCACCCCTTTTCCACGGGTTTTCCGCAGGCCGGGCAGGGGGCTTGCGGCTCCAACCCGGAGATGTCCGCCACGGGGGCTTCGTAATCCCTTCCCCAGCAGGCGCCGGTGAAGTGGGTTTCCGGGCGGTTGGCCCCGATCACGCGGTTCTTCGTCCCCGCAACGGACAGGTCGGCGATCACGCGAACGGTCCCGGGAAGGTCGACAGGTCCCAAAAATCCCGCCACGTCGCAACCGGCCTGCTTGAGGTCGACGCTTTCGGCCCTTCTCACCACTGCACCGTCCAGGGCCCGGGAAAGCTTGGTGACGTTGACCGCCCGGTCTCCGCGGACCAGAGCCGCCGCCACGAACGTCCTGCCTTCCTTTTCCGCGGCGTAGAACATGGTCTTGATCGTCCGGTCCGGGGGACATCCCAGCTGCCTGCAAAGCTCCGCGATGGTCGTCGCGCCCGGCGTCAGGACGGCTTCCAGGGGCCGTTCCTCTTCGTCGGGCAACTCTTCCGGCGGGAGCAAAGCGTCGACCGAAGCC
>FWPV01007046.1_pt1 | contig 20851 bp, 19 predicted proteins | sample 2228371 | NCBI WGS metagenome assembly FWPV01 (sample SAMEA103939776, study PRJEB20133) | metagenome | reverse complement strand
TCAGCGAATCACGAATCAGCGAATCACGAATCAGCGAATCACGAATCAGCGAATCACGAATCAGCGAATCACGAATCAGCGAATCACGAATGAGCGAATCACGAATGAGCGAATCACGAATCACGAATCACGAAGCACGAAGCACGAATGGGTGAATCGGGATGATTATGGTCTGAACCAGGAGCGCAAGGATTCGAGGAGGCCGCGAGGTTCCTCGGCGTCGCTCTCCTTTTCGTAGTCTTCTGCGCCGACGCGCCGGCTGATCATCGCCTGGGTCAGGGCCAGCTCGTCGAATTCTGTTCGCGTCCATGTGCCGTTGACGCTGCCGTCACGCAAAACGGTGATGCGATCGGCGACCTGGGTCGCTTCTACCGGCCGACGGGCCAGATACAGGCAGCCGATGTCCCGGCTGGCCAGCAGCCGCAAGGCCCGGATGAGCTGGCTCTGCTCGCCGGCCGTCCTGAGCACCGCAGCCGGTTCATCCAGCACGATCACTTTGGGGCGGCTGGCCAGGGCCCGGGCCAGGGTCAGCAAGCGTTGTTGTCCGGCGGTGAGTTGCCCGGCAGGTTGGCCCGGATCCAGCCGCAAATCCAGCTCGTGCAAGAGGGCCAGGGCTTCCTGCTCCATGGCCCTTTGGTTGATCAGGAAGCCGCGGCGGCCCTGGTGCCAGTGGCCGACCATGATGTTTTCCGCCACCGAAAGCCTGGGAAAGATGCCGGAGCGTCGCGAGATGGCGCTGATGCCGCTGCGAATCGCATCCCGCACGTCCCGGATGACCACGGGCTGGTCCGCCACCCGGATTTCGCCGGTGTAAGCCCCGGCGCGCTGGGTGCCGGACAGGATCCTGAACAACGTGACGCGGCCCGATCCCTCCTCGCCCAGCACGGCGTGGATCTCGCCCCGCAGCACCGTGAGCGACACATCGGCCAGCATAGACATCTGGCCGATCTGTACCGAGAGATGGGAAACCTCCAGGGCCGGCACGCCGCTCATCGCCTCACCTCCGCCGCAGCAAATTGCGCAGCACCGCAAATTCCTCGTCCCGTGCGGTCCCTGCCAGCAGCAGCCCAACCAAGTATACCGCGAAGCCCCCGGTTAGGGCAAGAGGCAGCGCCGCGCCCGCCTCCAATGCGCCCCACGTCGCTGCTGCGTTCAGCCCGGCTGCCAGCAGAGGGCGCCCCAGCAGCCTGGGCCACGGGATGACGGCCACGTGCCGATGTACGGCGATGAGGAACGGGATGAAGAGCGAAAGCTCGGCCGGGATCAGGATGATGGCCGCCGCCAGATAACCGAAACGCGGGACGAACGCGAGGTTGGCCAGCGCGGTGAAAGCAACGCCGATGATGAACGCCTTGGTCAGAAAACGCTGTTGGTTGACGGCAATCAGCACGTACTGGGTTACCGAGTTGATGAACCCGATGGGGATAGACCAGATCATGATGCGCAGCGCGATGGCCGAATCGGGCAGGTAAGCCGCACCGCCCAGGATACGGATCAAAGGTGTGGCCGTAAAGGTGAAGAACACCGCCACCGGCAAGGCGATCATGAAGAGGATCTGCACTGCCAGCCGATAGCTGCGAGCCAATGTGTCTTTGCCGTTATGGGCGTAGCGGCTCATCAGCGGGAAGATGGCCAGGGTGAAATAGGCCGGGATCACGTTCAGCCCATCCAGCCACTTGACGCCGGCCGAGAAGATGCCCAGCGCGGCCGGGTTGGTGGCCCCGCGCAGCACGAACTGGCTGACGCGCCAGAACACCGTGGCCAGCAGGTTGTTGATCATCAGCGGGCCGGACTCGCGCAGCATGTAGCGTTGCAAGTCGAGGTCGAGTCTGTGTTTCGGGAACCAGGCTTCGCGAAGGAATCGGGTGTCCCTGAACGAAAACCGGGTCCCGAAGATCTGTTTCTCCATCACGAACCCGAGCCAGATCATCTGCACGACGTTCATCATCAGGGAGACGCCGGCCAGTCCGACGAAGCCCAGGTTGAACGGCGGCAACAGGACCAGCGCCCCCAGCGCAACCTTGGCCGTTGCAATCACTGTGGCGATGCCGGCCGGGTACTCCATCTTCTCGTAAGCGTTGAAGATGGCCGTGATCGCGTCGCTGAAATTGGCGAAGAGCAATGCCAGGGCGAACAGGGCGATCGCCTGCGCTTCTTCGGCCGTCAGTTGGTTCAGCGCGACCCGATAGAACAGCGCCACCACGGCCATCGCCGGCAGGCTCAAGACCCACAACCCGATCCGCAGCACGAAGGTGTTGGCCAGATAACTCCTCGCCCGCGCCCGGTCAATAGCCACGTCGCGCGTCACCAGGGTGCCCAGGCCAAAGCGGGTCAGGATCTCGAAGATGCCGTAGAATGCGATGGCGAAGACGTAGCTTCCCTCGCCCACCGGGCTGAGCACGCGCAGGCGCAGCATAGCGAAGGCAAAGTCAATGGCTTTGTTGAGCAGTGACATGACCACCTGCACCGCGCTGTTCTTGGCAACGGTGCCCACTTCGCTGCGCGCGTCGCGGTAGTAGCGCCCCCAGGCCCACCAGCCCGCCAACAGGAGCAACGTCACAGAGGCCAAAAAGGTAGCGTATAGCCCCAGCAAGAAGCTGCGAGGTGAGTAGACGAAGCGCACGGTCCATTGGCCGGCCTGGGGCAGATAGACGGCCCGGAAAGTGCCGTCAGCCCGGTATAGGGTCAACTGCTGCTCGATAGACTCGCCCTCCGCAGTGATCCCTTCCCCTTCGACCCCGAACGGCCGCAAGTAGGCCTTCCAGCCTTCGAAGTGGTTGTCGGTCAAAACCAACCAGCCGCGATCGCTGATGTTGACATCCACGAAGACCTCACGGTTGCGGCGCTGGCTGATGCGGGCCTCGCGCAGTTGCGGCGAAGCGGGCGGAAGCAGCTCGTCGGCCGTGATGCCCTCGATCACGACCACTTGCGCCGGGTCGAGCCTCTCCAGCAGATCCAGGGCCTGGTCCTGATCTGCGGCTGCGACTGCTTCCGGAACAATGAAGGCGCGGGGCAAAGCCTTGCGGTTTTCGTAGACTTTGACTTCGGCGTCGTAGACCAGTTTGTAGCCCGGGTTCGGGATGGTGTGGGTCGTGACGACGTATCGAACTCCCAACAGGTTCAGCAACGGGCTGTCCAGCGCGTCGTAGTTGGCCTGGCCGTCCATCTGGGTGTAGATCGGCGCGATGCGGTTGTACAACAGGTCATCCTGGCGCTGGATGCGTTCCATGTACGCCACGTATTGTTTGGGGATAATGGAGTCGTAACCCCGCACGTCCTCCAGCCCGTAAGGCATGGCCGAGTTGGCGTTCAGGACCTTCTCCCCGGGCGCATCGAAGCTGGTCAGCCGCCACGGCTGTTCCGGATCCTGCCGGCTTTGCAGAAACTCGATAACCGGTGGCTTGAACTCCAGCAGCTTTGGATCGGTTGCCGGGTTGAACCCATGGCCGAAAAGCCAGAGGTCAAGGACCAGGAGGGCAAGGAGGGAAGCGGAGAGGGGGAGACGCGGGGAGGGGGAGACGTGGAGACGCGGAGAGGGGGAGACGCGGAGACGCGGAGAGGGGGAGAGGGGGAGACGCGGAGAGGGGGAGACGCGGAGACGCGGAGAGGGGGAGACGCGGAGACGCGGAGAGGGGGAGACGCGGAGACGCGGAGAGGGGGAGACGCGGAGACGCGGAGAGGGGGAGACGCGGAGACGCGGAGAGGGGGAGAGGGGGAGATCCCCGCGTCCCCGTGTCTCCGAATCCCCGTGTCTCCGTGTCCCCGAATCCCCGCGTCCCCGTGTCCCCGTGTCTCCATACCCCCGCGTCCCCGTGTCCCCGTGTCTCCAAATCCCCGCGTCCCCGCGTCCCTGCGTCCCCGTGTCTCCGCGTCCCCGCGTCTCCGTGTCTCCGTGTCCCCGCGTCCCCGCGTCCCTGCGTCCCCGTGTCTCCGCGTCCCTGCGTCCCCGTGTCTCCGAATCCCCGTGTCCCCGTGTCCCCGAATCCCCGCGTCCCCGTGTCCCCGTGTCTCCATACCCCCGCGTCCCCGTGTCTCCGTGTCTCCGTGTCTCCATACCCCCGCGTCCCCGCGTCCCCGCGTCTCCAAATCCCCGCGTCCCCAAAAGCAGCGCCCCGCCCGCCAGCAACGCCATCAGCCCGAAGCGCGCTAACCCCCAGGCCTGGTGACTCCACGCCATCGCGCCATCCGCATAGCCGAACTGCCGCGCCAGGTCAGACGACGCCAGCAGCCGTTCGCCCAGCGCCACGAAGGGCCCCGGCACGGCCATGCTGATCAGCACTGCGGCCACCGCGCTGATGCCGGCAAGGAGGCTCGACCAGGCCAGGATGCGGACTGGGTATTGCGTACTGCGTATTGCGTACTGCGTACTGCGTACTGCGTGTTGCGTATTGCGTACTGCGTGTTCGGCCATCGGCCATCGGCCATGCGCCAACAGGATGTTCAACCCATATCCCGCCAGGACGGCCATGCTCAGCGTGTAGGGGAAGACCCACCGGAAGGCCGAATGGAGCTGGCTGTAACCCGGCAACCCGTAGTACAGGATCGCATACAACGGCGTGCCGAACGCGAACAACAGCGAAAGGACGGCCAGGACGGCGAAGAGGGTGATAGCGCCACGATGGTTCGGTTGCTCTGGAATCGAGGCTTCAGCCGGTTGCGTGGTGGATTTGACAAACCGCCTGAAGGCTCGATTCCGGCTAAGGGATGTCATCACTGCGACGACCGCCAGCAGCAACGTCAGGAGGCCCAGGTAGTTGCCGCCCTCCACGTAGTTCTTCACGCCCCAGTCAATGCGCTGCAGCGGCTGGCCCAGGGCGTTCTGCGTGACCGGTTTCCAGGCCCGTTCCCAGATGTCGAAATAGCTGTGGTGGGTGGGATTGCCGAACGCGTCCGGCAACAGGAAGGTGATGATCTGCCGGGAGGGCCAGGCCCATTCACGCACCTGCTGGAGGCTGGCCGAGCCCTCCCGGAAGCTCTGCGTGACCAGCTCATACAGAGGGATGAACTGGACGGCGCCCAGCCCCAGGCCCAACATTACCATCAACAGGAGCCACAGCCCCAGGCGCAACGCCGGCCGCCAGTCCCCCACCTGCCGCCAGAGGCCGATCAGCCGCCAGGCCGCGTAGAAACCGCTGACCAGCAGCGTGTAATAGGTGATCTCGACGTGCCCGGCCAGGATCGAGATGCCCAGGGCCAGAGCGCCGGTTGCGATGTAAGGCACCGGCGAGTAAGGGCCCCGGCCTGCGCGCGCCTGCTTTTGCACCACGACCTCGATCAGCGCAAGGATCAGGGGCAGCCAGGCCGCTGCTGCGATGATCATGGTGAAGTTGACGCTCACGATGAAAAAGCCGGAAAACGCGAACGCAATGGCCGAGAAGATGGCTGCAGGCCGACGTAATCCCAGCACCCGGGCGAAAACGTACATGTTGACCGCGGCCAGGCCTAGCTGCAGCCAGGTAAAGACCCCATAGGCCCGCCATAAGGGAAGGATGTAGAACAGGATGGAGAGGGGGTACAACCCCGAATGCTGGCCGGCCGCCAGGAAGGGCATCCCGGCGAACAGGCGGGGGCTCCACAGCACGCCGGCCAGGTCCCCGGCCCGCAACGCTTCCAGGATAAAGGACTTCCAGGCGTAGTTTTCCAGGATCAAGTCGCTGATGAGGCTGTTGTACGGCCGGGCAACGCCCTGTTGCTCTGCGAATGACCGCCAGGGCTCGAAGGCGAAAAGGTTATCGGCCGGCAGCAGTGTTTTCCCGCCCAGGGCTTGCGGCGCAAACCACAAGAGGGGTAGCAGGAGCAACAACAAGATGACGGCAGCTTCGTTCTTGCGCGAGGCTTTCAAAGGTTTGCTCCAGGAAGCAAGGGTTTCGTTCAATCCAGGGCGTCGGGCAAGTTCTGTCGTTGCAGGTGTCTGTGGCGATAGCGGATGCGCAGTACGTCCACGGCGCCTTGAAGCTTGACAGGCACACTCATCTTGGACTTGCCGATGCGCCGGTCTTCGAAGTAAATGGGGATCTCCTTGATGCGGTATCCCAGTCGCTCCGCCAGATACGTCATCTCCACTTGAAACGCGTAGCCGTTGGACCGCACCCGCTCGAGCCCGATCCCCTGTAAGGTCTCCCGTCGCCAGCATTTGAAGCCCGCGGTGATGTCACGGGTCTTGAGCCCCAGGATGCGCCGTGACCACACCTCGTTGGCCCACCAGCTCAAGAAGCGCCGCCACCAGCTCCACCTTTCGTCCAGCTGGCCGCCGGGCACATAGCGCGATCCCACCACCACGTCGTAGTCGGCCATCAGCCCCAACATCGTTTTGATCGTAGCGGGGGGGTGGGAGAAATCGGCGTCCATCTGAACGATGTACGTTGCACCCCTGGCCAGGGCTTGGGCAAAGCCGAAAAGATATGCCCGGCCCAGGCCTTGTTTCTCCGGCCGATGGTAGACCTGGATGGTGCAGGGCAGGCGGCCGGCCAGTTCCTCGGCCACGCGGCCCGTGCCGTCGGGCGAGTTGTCGTCCACGATCATGATCTCCAGGTCAGGGATCGCCAGCGCGAGCAGTTCTGCCATCAAACCGGGCAGGTTCTCGGCTTCGTTGTATGTGGGAATGACGACGATGACTTTCGGGCCCGCCGGAGCATCATCGAGCGTTTGAGAAGGCATGGCCGCTATTCTATCACGAGGCCCACCGACGGTCAACCTTGCTGCCGGGATGTCGCCGAACCGTGGCTGCGCCGGTTGAATTCCGGCGACGTTTGGAGTTGCTGTCTGTTGCAGCGGTATGGTATAATGTGCCTATAGACCGCAGTGACGTCGTCCCACCACGCAGGTTGCGAGTCATCCTCGCTCTAACTCGGAGGAAACTGATGTCCCGAAGCGGGAGTCTGCGACCGCTGCAGCTGGTTTTCATCGGCCGGTCGGACAGCCAGTACGACAAGGTTTGGAAAGATCTCGAGCAGGACGGGATCGTGGTCACCTTTGCGCCGACGCAAACTCAGGGCCTGCAACTGGTGCGCAAGATCAAGCCCAACATCGTGGTCGTCAACACGGCGGACAGCCATTTCTCTGCAGAGCGCTTGTGTCGGTCTGTCCACTCCCGGCTGCCCCAGGCTGTGCGGTTGCTGATCACGGAGCAGGGCAAAAGCACGCAGGTTGAGTGCGAGGAACGCCTCAACTGGCCGTTTACGGCCCGTAAACTGCGTGACACGATACGGCGCCTCGCCGAACGGGCATCGCCCCATGTGCTCAAGATCGGGCCGCTGGAGCTCGATCTGATCTCGCGCGTGGTGGTCAGCCCTGTAGGCCGTTCGCACCTGACGCCTAAGCAGTGCCGGCTATTGGCCGCGTTCATGCAGCGCCCGAACCAGGTCATCTCGCGCGAGAACCTGATGAAGGAGATCTGGGACACCCATTACCTCGGCGATACCCGCACGCTGGATGTTCACATCCGCTGGTTGCGCGAGAAGATCGAAGTGGATCCCTGTCACCCGACCCTGCTGGTGACCCAACGCGGGATCGGTTACAAACTGGTCATCCCCGTTGAGGCCGTTGAGTCCGCCCCGGAATCCTCTTAAACTAAAATCGGCGCCCACAGGCGCCGACTGTTATCCGAAAGCACCCTGTAATCTAGAGGGACTGGCGTGCCTTATTGGCTGCGATCATCAGCCGGGACTTGCGCCGCGCGACGTTGTTCTTGTGAAACACGCCTTTCTCGGCAGCTTTGTCCAGGGCGCGCACGGCCACCCGCAGGGCCTGGTCGGCCTCCTCCAACCGGCCGGCCGCCAGCAGGGCGCGGAACTTCTTGATGTAGGTGCGGGTAGATGCGCGCACGATGCCCCGATAAACCGCCTTGCGCGCGTCCCGACGTGCGCACTTCATCGCCGATGGGTTCTTCTTCAGGTTTGGCACTGAAATCCTCCGTACTGTTCAGCTAAATCATGATTCGGATCATTGCAACGGGCTGCGCCGCCGCACAACAGACAGCAATCTGGCCGCGCCTTGATGATCGGCCGGCCAGTGCTTTATTTATACCTCAGATAGCGGCTTTTGCAAAATCCGACGCCCTTCGTTTGCAGCGGCACCCCCACGGGCGGAGTCTCGCACCTCGGCCATCGCCTCCTCGACGTACGGATAGGCCAGCCAGACCAGAGCAGAGCCGAACAGCCCTCCGGTCACCAGGCGCAACCACCAGGAGCTCTCTCGAAAGCCCAGGAGTTGCGTCCCACCGTCTACGAGGATGGGGATCAGGAGCACCCCGAAGAGCCACAGGGGCAACCTGGGCATCTTGCCGTCCTTTTGCCTGAGCCGTCTTCTGAACGCCCCAAACAACAGCCCGCTGACGAAGATCGCGCCGTAGATGGCGATGTCGCGCTGACAGATGGCCACCTTGTAGCCCACTTCGGGCTGGCCGTTGAACCGCAGCGCCAGACGTTGCAGGAGCGTGGTTCCCTCAGGCAGTGCCCCTACCGCTTCCAGTTCATGGACGTGGTACACGACCTGCCGGCCGAAAAGGAAGAAGGAGCGCTCCGGCAATTGGTGACAGGTCGGCGCATAGACGGTGTAGATCAGTTGCGCCGGGCCTTCAAGGCCTGCCTGCGCCAACACCGGCGCCAGGAACGGGAGCCCCATGAACAGCAACACGAACGCGTTGAAAGTGGCCAGCCAATGGCGCGCCAGCCAGCCCACCAGCCGGTTGACCGCGTTGCTCACGGCTGTGGTGGCTTTGTTTTCCGACGTCCGGACGTTGCTGTCGGTCATCTGTCTGGGGCCTCTGTCTGCCGCGCGGCGCTAACTTCGTTCTGGGACGGCCCCCATCGCCGGCCCGGCCACGGCTGTGCCGCTCAGATAGCCGATGTAGGCCGGGATCAGCGGCAGCACGCAGGGGGACAAGAACGAGAGGAGCCCTGCCACGAACGCCAGCGGGATGCTCACAGCCGCAGAAATGCCGCCCCCCAGCTCAACGCTGGCCAGGCCGGTGCCGAACCGTGCCACGAAGAAGTTGGCGATCAACGAGAGCCGATCGTTGAAGAGCAGCACGCCCACCACGATCAGGAACAGGCCCGTGATCTTGGACACGATGCCCAGGTGCCGGTTGGCGCGGCGCAGCCATCCTGTAGCGGTGCTGAAGGCCGCGCCGGTGATCAGGAACGGGATACCCAGGCCCAGGGAGTAGACCAGCAGCAGCAGCGCGCCCTGCGCTACCGTCTGCGTGTCGCTGGCCAGGAAGTAGATGGCAGCCAGCACCGGCCCCACGCAAGGGATCCAGCCTGCGGAGAAGAAGACCCCCATCAGCGCTGAGGAAAGATACCCCCACCGCCGGTCTACCTGTACCTGGGCGCGGCCTTCGGTGTACATGATACGCCCCAGCCCGTCGGCAAACGCGATGAACGCGCGGCCAGGCAGGCTCTTCTGCGCTCCTGCACGGCGAATCTGTTCCGCAATCCAGCCGAACAACCCCGCCACTTGCAGCCCGAACACGATCAGGATCACGCCGCCGATCTTGACGATAGTGGGCAAGATCGCGTTCAAGCTGTAGCCGATGAACGCGACCGACGCGCCCAACAGGACAAACACCAGGCTGAACCCGATCACAAACGCCAGCGCGTGCGAGAAGGTCTGCCAGCGGTCAGCGATGCTCATGTGTCAACTCCTTGATCCGATGTAACTACTCGATCCTTATGGATGCATCCCGACCTGCAGGTGTTACATGTCGGCCATCATTCACGCGCGCGCTTTTCCTGCAACAGCTCCTTTAGCATCGCGATCTCGTTTTGGAGCTTGCTTTGCTGGCGCACCATGTTCAGGACGAACGCAAACGCCGCCAGCCAGATGATCAGATAAGCCGCAACTAGAAAAGCCATGTGTTTACTCCTATAGAGAATCAGCGAATCAGCGAATCAGCGAATCAGCGAATCACGAATCGGCGAATCACGAATCAGCGAATCAGCGAATCAGCGAATCAGCGAATCAGCGAATCAGCGAATCAGCGAATCAGCGAATCAGCGAATCAGCGAATCACGAATCGGCGAATCAGCGAATCAGCGAATCAGCGAATCAGCGAATCACGAATCAGCGAATCACGAATCAGCGAATCACGAATCAGCGAATCACGAATCAGCGAATCACGAATCAGCGAATCAGCGAATCAGCGAATCAGCGAATCAGCGAATCAGCGAATCACGAATCAGCGAATCACGAATCAGCGAATCACGAATTCGCCATCCGCCATCCGCCATCTGCCATCCGCCATCTGCCATCCGCCATCCGCCATCCGCCATCCGCCATCCGCCATCTGCCATCCGCCATCTGCCATCTGCCATCCGCCATCTGCCATCTGCCATCCGTTCAATACCCTACTTCCTCCTTGAGCGTTTCCACCTGTTCGCGGAGCTGTTCCAGCCGATAGCGGTGCCAGAGCAGGGCCAGGTAGAGGAGGGTGAAGGCGCCCAGGGAGATGAAGAAGGCCGTCATCATGCCGGGCCCCAGTCCGAAGCCGTCCTTCGAGTCAATCAAGACAGGGTGGATCGTCCGCCACCAGCGAATTGACATAAATGTAATGGGCACGCTGACGAAGGCGAAGATGCCGTAGACGGCCGCAAACCGGGCGCGGCGGGCGGGATCTTCTATCGCGCTGCGCAGCATGAAGTAGGCCACGAACAGCAGGAACACGATGGTGTATGTGGTCAGGCGTGGGTCCCATGTCCACCACACGTTCCAGGCGGGCTTGGCCCAGATGGAGCCGCTGGCCGTGGCGGCAAAGGTGAAGACCAGTCCCAGCTCGGCCGAGGACAGCGCCAGGCTATCCCAGCGGCGTTTGCCGGTGACCAGGTAGCCGATGCTGGCGACCATCGTTACGCCGAAGGCCAGCATGCTGAGCCACGCGCTGGGGACGTGGAAATAGATGATGCGCTGCGCAAAGGTCTCGGTGGGGGTGAGCCCCACGGCGTCCGGCGCTGCCACCAGCGCCATATAGGCCGCCAGCAACATGCCGACGGCAGCCAACACGGTAAAGGACACTAATCCTCGATGGGCACGAAGCATACGCGTCTCCTTGCGATTCAGTTTTCTGGCATCTATTCTTCTACAACGAAGCCAAAAGTCAAGTAAGCCAGCACCGTAAACCCGATATTGTAAGCCACGATGAGCTGCAGCCAGTTGCTCATGGATGCCAGGGCTTCGCCGTCCAGCAGGCCGCCGGTGAGCTTTACGCCCGCGATCAGGACGGGGAGCAACACCGGGAAGAGCAGGATGGGCAGCATCACCTCTCGCGCTCGCGTGTTCACCGCGATGGCCGAGAAGATCGTGCCCACCGCGGCGAACCCGAAGGTGCCCAGGAAAATCGCCAGCAGGTGTTCCCAGGTCAACAACGACAGGTTGAAGAACACCATCACCAGGGGCAGCAGGATGATCTCGACCGCCACGATGAAGAGCAGGTTGCCCAACATCTTGCCGAAGTAGATCGCAGACCGATCCACGGGCGCCAGCAACAGGCCGGCCAGGCTGCCCTTGTCCTGCTCGATGACGAGGGCCCGGTTGAGCCCCAACGTGCCCGCGAACGACACCGCCACCCACACGATGCCCGGCGCGACCATCTTCATGCTGGGCACCCGCAGCTCGAACGCAAAGTTGAAAACGATCACCGCCAGCAGCGCAAAGACGAACATGCTGCTGAAGATGTCTTTGGTACGCAGCTCGGCCCGGATGTCCTTCCAGATGATCGCCGCCACGACGCGCCAGAACCTCATCGGCCGCCTCCCACGTAAGCGTCGTAAACGGCGCGAAACTCCGCGGGCGACCGGCCCTCTACCGGCGCATCGTAGACGATGCGGCCGTTGGCCATGATGACGACCCGGTCGGCGATGGCAAGGCCGCGCTCCAGGCTGTGGGTGACGGTGACGATGGTGCGCCGGCGTTGTGGAGACGTTGCATGCAACGTCTCTACGGGGTGCCGGCCGCTCAACTCCGCCAGCAGGTCGTGCAGCATCTCGGCCGCCTGGGGGTCCAGGCCGGTGTCCGGCTCATCCAGCAGCAAGATCTCCGGCTCGTGCAGGAGCGCCCTGGCGATCGCCAGGCGCTGCACCATCCCGCGCGAGTAGGTGCGCACCAGGTCGTTTCGCCGCGCATACAGCCCCACCCGTTCCAACATCTTGGCGATGCGCTGTTCGGGCCGCGCCAGGCCGTACAGGCCCGCAAAGAAGCGCAGGTTCTCCTCGGCCGTGAGGCTGTCGTAAAGCAGCGGGGCATGGGAGACCACCCCCAGGTAGCGACGGATGCCGTCGGCGTGGCTTTTCAGGTCCAGCCCGCCGATGCGGACACTGCCCCCCGAGGGCCGGCTCAGGCTGGCCAGGATGCGCACCAGGGTGGTCTTGCCCGCGCCGTTGGGGCCGAAGAGCACCACCGACTCGCCCGGCATCACCCGCAGGTCCACCCCCCGCAACGCGTATTTGCTGCCGAAGGCCTTGGTCAGGTTGCGGGTTTCGATCATGGGGATGTCGGCGGCAACGTCGCCGTCTCGATGCCCGGCCCCTTGTGCCTGCCCCGCGCCCGCTGCAGGGGTGATCCGCCGATCGCTCACGCGGCCCCTTCCCTGCGCAGCAGATCGCGCAGTTGCGCCTTCAAGAGCAGCCGTTGGTCGCGGTAGGCGGCCTCGGAGATCTCGCCCGCCTCGTACGCCGCTTCCAGGCCGGCCAGCGCGTCCAGCAACGCCTCGCGATCGAGCCCTGTCCTGGCGGCCGGCGCCGGTGCCATCCGACGGCGGAGGATGGGAAGCGCCACCAACAATGCTGCCATCCCTGCGGCCAAACCGATCAGCAAGAAAACAACGGCACGGCTGAGGGCTGTTGCGCCGCTGCCCGATCCGCCCCCGCCCTGCGCCGAAGGCAGCCCGGTCATGCGGATGAGGATCTCCTGGCCTGCCGCCAGGTTGGTGGCCACGAGGTTGTAATAGGAGGCCCCTTGCGCGCTGCGCCTGCCCTGGTCGGCCAGTTGCGGGCTGGATACCTGTTGGCCCACATCGGCGATCAGGGCGTTGATGGCGGTTGCCGGGTAGGGGAGCGCCCGTCTGAAGTCCAGCCGGTTCCCGCTGTAGGGCAGCGAGTAGCGATACAACACCTGACGGACGTTGCTGCCGGGGCGCAGCGGCAGCCTGTCAACAAACCCGTCGGCAGTGGCCTCGAAGCGGCCGCCGATCTCCTCCTCATTGATGCCCAGATCGGTCGCACCGGCCGGCAGCGGGAACCTGAGCACGGCGTTCCCGTCTCCCACGTAGGTCCGATCTCCATCCAGGCTGAAGACGATCAATTCGGCGACCAGGGCCTCGCCCGGCAGAGCCGGGTCGAACTCCACGATGAAGTGGACCCGCTCGGCGCGCACGCCGGCCGGATCGCTCGTGGTTTCGTACACCGTCACAGGCAGGCTGAGCTCGGTCTGGCCGGCATCGAAGCTGACGAAATCGCTGCTGTACGGCACCCCGGCCGGGTAGACGACCCGGGCTGCGTAGATGACCTGCGGGTCGGTGGGCAGCTCCGAAAAGGAAAAGCGGCCTGCCGCATCGGTGCTGGTGGTGCGTTGCTCCGCCAGCTCGGTGTGATCGAAGATCCCCAGTTCCACGGTCACATCGGCCACCGGTTGCCCGGTGGTGCCGTTGGTGACCGTCCCCATGATGAGGCCGGCGCCTTTCTGCAGCGGCCCGCGGAAGAGCGGGCCGGCCAGGGACAGGCTGCGCACGTATACCAGCGCCGCGCGTTGCTCGGCCTCGGTGAGCTTCCCGGCGAAGCCCGGCATCGTCCCTTTGCCGTTGGCGACGGACGCGGCCCAGGTGGCCTGGCTGACCGACGAGGTCAGGGTGAAGTCGCTCAGATCGGGCGCGGCCGGCACCATCCCCTCACCGTCTGCGCCGTGGCAGGTCGCGCAGTTGGCCTCATACACCTGTTGGCCCAGAGACAGCTCCTGGGCCGAAGTGTGGAGCGTCCAGGCATATGCCACCGTGTCCCAGATCTCTTGATCGGTCAGGCGGTTCTTCCAGGGAGGCATCATGCGCGCCATGTTGCCGTTTTTGGTAATCTCAAACAGCTCCTGCCACGTCCTGCCGGCGATGGCTTCGTAGCGGCCCAGGGCGGTGGGCGGTATCCCCAGGCCGGCCGCCGAGGGGCCGTCTCCCAGGCCGGTCGCGCCGTGACAGGGCGCGCAGTTTTCCGCGTAACTCGCGCGGCCGGCCAGCGGTTGGGGAGGCGTGACGGGTGCAGCCTCCTGGGTTGCCGGCTCTGCCGACGCCGCGAGGCTACCGAGCAGCAAGATCATGACGGTGAGGAGCAGGAAGTGACCGATGCTGCGGTGCCGCAGCGGATGGATTCGATTGTGTATCACGGGCACAGACCGTTCTCGGTTGGAATAGCGAATTGGCAGGACACGAAAGACGGTCACCCCGCGACGGGCGACCGTCTTCCGAGCCGGTAGGGCGACAGTTCCCCCACTACTTCGAGTTTCCCTCAGTTCTCCGCTGAGTTCCTCCGGCCCTCTACTTGACCGCCTCGACTCTGACTTCCTCGTAATCCTTGGGCACGCCCTCTTCGTAGCGCGAAGGACATTTCAGCAAGAGATCGTTTGCCTGCACGCTGCCGTCGGCCAGCAGGGTGCCCTCGACAATCGCCTCGGTGTTCTCGCGGCCGATCTGATCCGGCTTGACGCCGTGGAACCGGATGGGCAACTGCTTCGAGGGGTCGGCCAGATCGGCGATGCGGAAGCGCAGGTCGAGGTTGGCGGCGTCGTACTGGATACTTTCCGTGACGACTTTGCCGCTCACGCGCAGATTTTTCCCCGTCAATACTCCCTGCTGATCCAGGACCTCGCCCACTTCCCGATAGTATGCGCCGGCGGTCGAAATCGAGGAGATGATCAAATAGGCGATCAGGGCCACAATGACCAGACCGCCGACGATGAACTTGATCTTGCTGTTGGCCCTGTTTGCGGACACGGCCCCGCGCAAGATCGTGGAACTTTCCGTCATTTTGCCTCCGACCAGGGTCTTGTTGTACTGGCAACCTTTCGGAAGGCAGTATACCACACTGCCGTTCTGGCCGTCAACGACAAAGGTCACATCATCGGCGATCTGAATCTATGCGGCAGGATAGCCGATCTCGGCCAGGGTCTCCCGGACGGCGCTCAGGACGGACTCGTCTTCCAGCGTGAAAGTGGCCGTCTTCGCCTGGGCGTCTCCCTCAACGGCCAGCACGCCGGGCAGCTCGCCGATCTCGCGCTTGATCGTCATCACGCAGTGGCCGCAAGAGATGGCAGGGATGTTCAGGGTGATGGTGACAGACATGTTTTTGCTCCTTTGTGCAGGATGAAAATGCCACGGATTCGAATGATCTTACTGGTACCACGATCGGGCTGCCGGTTCCGTGAATCAGCTTACCAAATCATCCTGGAAACACCAATTCTGCGAGCACCGGCAGATGATCCGAGTGCAACCATGCACCGGCCGCCGGCGGGCCCGGGTGCCAGAAGCCAGGCTCGCGCACGACCCATGCCCGGGAGAGGGCGGCCGCCAGCGACGGGCTGAGGTAGATGTGATCCACCGGGAAGGTTTTGGCCCCGGTGGCATCGTAGGTGGGCTGGATGCTGCCATCCTGCCGGGCAAGGGCGTTGACGAACCCGCGCGCCAGGAGGTCGAGGTGGATTTGTTCCTGTGGTGCGCAGTTGAAGTCGCCCAGCACCACCGCATGCTCGGCCGCGGACAACCACCTGTCCAGTTGCGCGCTCACCAGCGCCGCTTCTTCCCGGCGGATGCGCTCGTAGCGCGGGTGCAGGTGCAATACGACGGCCAGCAGGCGGCTTCGATCCGGCAGGTCCAGCAACGCCATCCCGGCCGCGCGGCTGAAGGGCCAGCGGTCGGCCAGCGGCCGCCAGCGGGTGAACGACCGTGCCGTGCTGATGGGGTAGCGGGTCAACAGGTAGGCCGGCCAATGCAACGGCGACGGGAACCTGGCCATTTGATAGCCCAGCGCGCTGGCGATGCGCGCCATCTGGGCGGCCGATGGGCCTTCTTGCAGCGCCAGCACGTCACATCCCAGGGCTGCCAGAACTGCGGTGAAATGCGCGGCCGCGGCCGGGCCCTCGGGATCGCCCAGCGCGGTGGCCGCAGCTTCCGGCGGATGGCCGCGCAGGCCCTGCACGTTGTAGGTGCCGATGCGCATGCGGCGCTCTGTCGAGACGGTCAATCAGGCAGCAGCAGCCGTTTGCTGATCCCGCGCACCCCCTCGACGCGGTCCAGCAACTTGATGCGATCGGAGTCCACGTGATCGTAGCCGGAGCCGATCAGGTAGGCCAGCAGGGCCAGGTAGGCGGCTGCTACAGCCAGGCGGCCGGCCGGGGTGAGCAGCGGCGGGAGCACCTTGGCGACGGCCAGCCCGGCGACGACCTTGTCGGCCAGGCGGGCCTTGGCGGCAAAGCGGCCTGCCAACCGGTTGACCGCATCGCGCGCCGCCCATAACCCGTCCTCGGGGCCCTGATAGGCGGCTGCCCACCTTCGCACCTCGGCCTCGACTGTGCGCGTCCGCAGGATGCGATCCGCCAGGCGCGGAAAGAGGGTGCCCTGGCGCAGTTGTTCGATCCAGGCGTCCAGCAGCTTGCGCGCTTCCTCCAGCACCTCTGGGCCCAGCAGGGCCAGCAGTTTGTCGTTAGCCGCGAGGACAAACCGCAACACCTGAGCGCTGATCCCGGCCAGGTCCAATCCCAGCCGGCCCGCCAGGTCGCCGCCCACGGCCGTCAACGCTTCGCGCAACACCGCCGCATCCAGCAGCAACAGACCTTCCACGATGTGTGCCCCGGTGGCGACCACATCGCCCCGGATGCCGGCCAGAGCGGCGTGCACGGCGACCTCCAGCTCGGCCGCGGCCGAGGGCAGGTCGCGCGTCCCCCGGAGCGTGACGCCGGCCAGGTTGCGGCCCGCTACGCTGCCGGCCAGATAGGCCTCGGGGGCGGCGATGATCGCCTGGAGCTCGGCCAGATCGTAGGCCATGCCGGTGAGCGCAGGGGTCAACTCGGCGCCGTAACCCCGGACGGCCGGTGGGGGCGGCTCGGCCAGCCCGCCGGCCAGCCGCAGGTCGAGCGCGGCGGCCGCCAGGAGCTGCACCTCGGCTGCGGCTACGGTCAGCGGATCGGCAGCCTGCAGGCCGCCGGCTGCAGCCCGGCCCAAATCCACCGACAAGGGGTAGAGGTCGTCCGGGGCGGCAGACGCCGCGGCCAGCTCACGGGTTGGCGGGGCGCTCACCCTTGCGATAACGCCCTCCGCGTAGGCGGCGGCCAGTCGGCGTCGTTCCAGGGCCTCCTGCGAGGTCAGATAGGATGCTGTGGGCTCCGGAAGAGGGGTTTGGTCCATGGGCTTCCTCATGTCTTTACGCAGTTACCGGCCTGCGCCGCAGGTGGTTCAGGGCGATCCCGACGATGCCGCCCAGGATCATCGCCAGGCCGATCCATTGCGCGGTGGCCAGCATGCCGAGACGCCAGGCATCAGGCCGGAACATCTCCACCCAAAAGCGGCCGACCCCATACCAGATCAAGTACGACAGGAAGATGTCGCCGTCTCGCAGCCGCGGGGCCAGCGCCCTCCCGCCGAACCAGAGCAACAGGAAGCCGGCCACGTTCCACAACGCTTCGTAATAGAAGGTGGGGTGAAAGCCATGTGTCGCGTACCATTGCCGGGCGGCCTCGGTCAAACGATCGGGCAGGCCACACGCCATGGGCGAGCCGGCCGGTTCCTGGCAAGGGAAGTTGGGGTTGATGTAGAACGCCCAGGGCCGGTCGGTAGGGGGGCCGTAGAGCTCCTGGTTGATGCGGTTTCCCATGCGGCCGATGGCCTGCGCCAGCAACAGGCCCGGGGTGGGGATGTCCAGCCAGCGCGCCAGCACCAGCTTATGGCGCCAGGCGTACAACACCACGGCCAGCACGCCGCCGGCCACAGCGCCGTAGATGCCCAACCCGCGGAAGCCGCCGTGCCAGAACGCGATGATCTCGATGGGGTTCTCGCGGTAGTACGACCACCCGGCGAAGTTCCCCGTGGGGGTGGAGAAGACGTGGTACAGCCGGGCACCGATGATGCCCAGGATCAGGCACCAGGTGAGCAGGTTCCACACGTGTTCGGGATCTTCGCCGCGGCGCCGGGCCTCCCGCGTCGAGAGCCATGCCGCCAGCACGGCGCCGAGGACGATCAGCAGTCCGTACCAGTGCACCTGGAAAGGGCCGATTTGGACGATAACGGGGTTCATGTGTGCTCCCTATGGGTTTGTCAGCCGCCGCGTTCGGCGCGGCGCGCGGCGCGGCGCGCTTCCAGGTCGTTCGCCGGTTCGGCGCCGCCGGCTGCCGCTGCTGCGGCTTTTGCCTCGCGCGCCAGTTGGCGTTGGTAGCGCAGCCAGCGCATGCAGTCGGGGTCGTGGCCCATCAGCATGTCGGCGGCCATCCAGGCCTTTTTGAGTTCCGGCTTCAACGGGTTGGTGATGGCGCTGGTCATGCCGGCCCCGATCAGCATGGCGAGGAAGGTGGCGTTGATCGCCTCGCGATCGGGCAGGCCGAAGGAGACGTTGCTCGCGCCGCAGGTGGTGTTGCACCCCAGCTCTTCGCGGATGCGGCGCACCAGCTCGATCACCGCCTTGCCGGCCGCGGGCACTGCGCCTGCCGGCATCACCAGGGGGTCAATCACGATGTCTTCGGGCGGGATGCCGTAGGCTGCGGCGCGCTGCACGATCTTCTTCGCCACCTGGAAGCGCACCTGGGGGTCGGTGCTGATGCCCGATTCGTCGTTAGAGATCGCGATCACCGCGCATTTGTGCTCGGCGACCAGGGGGAAGACGCGCTCCATGCGTTCCTCTTCGCCCGTCACCGAGTTGATCAACGGCCGGCCGCCCGCGGCCTTCAGGCCGGCCTCCAGCGCGGCCACCACCGAGGAGTCAATGCATAGCGGCACGTCTACCACCGACTGCACGGCCTCGATGGCCCTGACCATGACCTCGGGCTCCAGCTCGTGCGCGTTGGCGACGCCGAGCCCGGCGTTCACATCCAGCACCTGTGCGCCCGCCTGCACCTGTGCCAGCGCGTCCTGCTTGACGCGCTCGAAATTCCCTGCCAGCATCTCCGCGGCCAGCGCCTTCCGGCCGGTGGGGTTGATGCGTTCGCCGATGACGATGAAGGGGAGGTCGGGGCCCATGACGGCTTCGACCCCGGTCTTGGAACGAAGGACAGTTTGCATACCGGACTCCTGGGAGATCATTCATGTGGGTGCCCGTGCGGGCACGTCCCCGATTATAGTGCATGACGGGCGGTGGGACAAGTTCGGCCGGTTCCACAACTGCGACCTTACCAACACGACCTGGAACCGAGTTCGGCGAATAAGAATGCTGCTTCTCATGCGAAGTCTCCTGGTTCGGTCTGGTTGGGGCCGGCCGATGTGGCGCGGCGCGCTGGGGCGCTAATCCAGCGGGCTGCGGACGGCGAAGCCGCCGCGCTGGAGGACGTGGGTGTAGATCATCGTTGTCTTCACATCTTTGTGTCCCAACAACTCCTGGACGGTGCGGATGTCGTAGCCATTTTCGAGCAGATGGGTGGCGAAAGAATGGCGGAAGGTGTGGCAGGTGACGCGTTTGGTGAGGCCGGCCGCTTTGGCCGCCTGGCGGACGGCTTTTTGCAGGCCGCTTTCGTCGGCGTGGTGACGCCGCGTTTCGCCCGAGCGCGGGTCTACCGAAAGGCGGTCGGAGGGGAAAACGTACTGCCAGAGCCACTCGCGGCTGGCGTTGGGGTACTTGCGCGCCAGGGCGTCGGGGAGATACACGCTGCCGTAGCCTTTGGCCAGGTCTTCTTCGTGGAGGCGCTTGACCCGCAGCAGGTGCTCCCGGAGCGGCTCGATGACGCTTTCGGGCAACATGGTCACGCGATCTTCATCCCCTTTGGTATCGCGCACGATGATGGCCCGGCGCTCGAAGTCAATATCCTTGACGCGCAGGCGCAGGCACTCCAGCAGGCGCAGGCCGGCGCCGTAGAGGAGCTTGGCCTGGAGCTGGTGCACGCCGGAGAGGTGGGCGATCACCTGGCGGACCTCGTCTTTGGTCAAGACGGCGGGGAGGTGTTGCGGCTTTTTAGCGCGCAAGGGAGCGATGGGGGCGTCGAGTTCTTGCTGGAGCACCTCGCGGTAGAGGAAGAGCAGGGCGGCCAGCGCCTGATTTTGCGTCGAGGCGGAGACGTGCTCCTCGACGGCCAGGTGGGTGAGGAAGGCTTCGACCTCGGGGGCGCCCATCTCTTTGGGATGGCGTTTGTGGTGGAAGAGGATGAAGCGGCGGATCCAGTTCACGTACGCTTCCTCGGTGCGGATGGAGTAGTGTTTGCGGCGGATGGTCTCGCGCACCACATCGAGGAGCTTCTTTTGCGTCGGCGCGGCGGGCGCGGTTTTGGGGGACGGAGTGGTGGTCATGGTGAAAAACCTCTTGACATTTTTGGGAATTTGGTTTACAATGTGTTCGTCATCAGGTAAGACTGGCAAGAATGGTGCTTCTTCTTTTTTGTAATCAGACGGATGGTTTTCGGCCTAATTTCCTGCTTTGTGGTTATTATACGGATAAATTCCGTCTAATGCAACTTTTCGAAGTTATTAGACGGATATGTTCCGTCTAATGACCTCAGAACGGGTGAATAGGCGGATTGGATCGGCCTAATTAATAGTTCGAGGAAAGCTGGCGCATGGGACAACGGCGCGCTGCCAATCCGGTGATCGGGTATCTGTTAGTGGATCGGCTGTACCGGGTGCTGGACCCGCGCGGTGGGCAGCAAGATCCGGCATTTGGCACACCTGCGGCGGCGCGCGCCGCGGCCGAAC
>FWPV01007045.1_pt1 | contig 20854 bp, 17 predicted proteins | sample 2228371 | NCBI WGS metagenome assembly FWPV01 (sample SAMEA103939776, study PRJEB20133) | metagenome | reverse complement strand
TTATCGTTGGAAGGTTCCCGAGCCTGCAGTTTATCGAGGGATCGAGGGTGATCCCAGAGCCTGTCGAGGGACGGGTTCACTGAACGGATGCCAACAACATTTAATAAATTCATTCTTTGTATTTATCACTCAATAACATATTTTTTACTCTCATAAAAAGAGCGTCTTTCTATATGATTTGTGCATATAATTTCTGTGCATATAAAAATTTTCTTAACAATTAATATAAGGAGGCAGTATGCTTATTCAGAGTGTCAAAGCGAGGGAGATACTTGACTCGCGAGGTAATCCGACAGTCGAGGCTATTGTAGAGCTCGAATGCGGAGCTATTGGTAGGGCAATGGTTCCGTCCGGCGCTTCAACCGGCGAAAAAGAGGCGGTGGAATTACGCGACAAGGATCCGAAACGTTACGGCGGAAAGGGAGTGCTTAAAGCCGTTAAAAATGTAAACGAAGTAATAGAACCTGCAATCCTCGACATGTGCGCCGATGATCAGCGTTCCATCGACGCAACAATGATAAAACTCGACGGGACACCCAACAAATCGAAACTCGGCGCAAACGCCATTCTTGCAGTATCGCTTGCATGCGCCAGGGCAGCCTCCGAGGCTCTCGGGTTACCGCTATACCGGTATCTTGGCGGAGTAAACGCTTCGATGCTTCCGGTTCCGTGCATGAATGTCATCAACGGAGGCCGCCATGCAGACAATAATGTCGATTTTCAGGAGTTTATGATCGCTCCGCACGGCGCCCCTGATTTCGCCACAGCCATACGCATGGGCGCCGAAACTTTCCACGCTCTGAAATCGGTTCTCAAAAAGAAAGGATACTCCACGGCTGTGGGTGACGAAGGCGGATTCGCTCCAAACCTCAAGTCTAACGAGGAGGCAATAGAAACAATCCTTGCGGCAATCAAGGCGGCAGGCTATAAGCCCGGCAAAGACATTTCAATATGCCTCGATCCGGCCGCAAGCGAAATGTGGGAAAAGGGAGCCTATGTCTTCTATAAATCAACCGGCGAGAAAAAATCTTCCGAAGAAATGGTCGAACACTGGGTCGAGTGGGTGAACAAGTATCCCATCGTACTTATCGAAGACGGAATGGGCGAAAACGACAAAACCGGATGGAAGCTTCTTACGGAAAAACTCGGTAATAAGATCGAGCTGGTAGGCGACGACGTGTTCTGTACAAACCCGGCTATACTCGCCGACGGCATAAAGAACGGAATAGCCAATTCGATACTCATAAAAGTAAATCAGATTGGTTCGCTCACCGAAACGCTCGATACCATCGAACTGGCTTCGAAGAACGCTTACGGCTATATGATCTCGCACCGCAGCGGAGAAACCGAAGATACCACCATAGCCGATCTGGCCGTGGCTACTTCGGCCGGAAAGATAAAAACCGGGTCCGCAAGCCGAAGCGAACGCATAGCAAAATTCAACCGTCTTATAGCGATAGAAGACGAACTCGGTTCCGCCGCACGCTTTGCCGGAAAGAAAGCATTCAAAAACGCCTGAACATAATAAATACCTTAATAAAACCTCTGTCCGTAACTACGGATGGAGGTTTTTATTTTTTCCCATTTTGCACATTTAACGAAAATGTATCCGTCCAGTGAATCCATACTTCTTATTCATAAATAAAAAAACGCAGAGAACGCCGAGAAATAAAGAGAAAAAACACCACCGGAAAACATGTTCGGTTGCTACTTGGCAAGATCCGTATGTAGTGAGCTCCCTAAAGTCAAGACATTTTATCAGGTCAATTAAGTTGGGATTTCTTTACGCTACGAAAGCGACATTTTGAGCGTTGTGCCTCCTGTTGACTGCCTCTGGCTCAACCATGTTCGAATTTCTCCGGTGACATATATCCCAAAGATGAATGGATATATTTTGCATTATACCAGACGATCCATTCGCCGATGGTTATTGAGCTCGTCGAAATATGGTTATTGAGTTTATCGAAATATTGACCTCCCCCCACGAGGCCCCTCAAGAACAATCCCCACAATCGTATCTACATCCCATTTCCTTTTTTGCACAATGTAATACCCTTCCTATAAAGTCTGGTCGTTCCCTCATGTCAAGCGGCGGGGCACCCCCCGCCCCGCCTATATCTCTTATCCAATTTATATCCTAAACTTAATACCTGTCCAATATTCAAGGGTACAATATACACGCATAAGCATTAGGGTTCAAACTTTCGAGATTGCAAGAGCAACTCTCTTGTTTGCCGCCTCTAAAAGGAGGTGACCGGCCATCTCCTCTTGTTCGGTTAACCTTGCAAGAGTAGCCGTCTCTATATGCCGTTCCCGAGCCTGCGGTTCCCGAGTTTATCGAGGGATGGATAGATCCTTTCATCTATCAAGAGTAGCCGGCTCCACTGGCACACCGAAGCTTGTTTCAGCTGTTGCTTAATGCATAAAATGGGATAAAAAGTATGGGTTCACTGAACGGATACATTATTAGGGCTGCTGTAGTGGGCTATAGATGGAATTTCGTATTATTCAATCCTTCGCACCTCTACGCCGCGGTTTTTTGCCCGTCCCTCTTCGGTGGAGTTGTCGGCAACCGGGAAATCGCTGCCCATACCCAGAGCCTTAATACGGTCGGGACGTATGCCCTTTGCAACAAGGTAAAGTTTTAGCACATCCGCCCTTTTTTGTGAAAGCGCCCTACAGCTGTCGGAAGGACCCAGGTTATCGGTATGCACCTGAAATTCTATTTTAGACGCAGGCGCTTTCTGCATTGCATCGAAAATCTTGTCGAGAATTTCACTGCCGGAAACGATCTTCGATTTTCCCGGTTCGAAAGCAACCGCTGTAAGCACCGTACGTTCAAACCTCAGATCGCCGGTTTCCGGGCAACCCCGGTTAAATTCCGTGCCTTTTTCTTCCGGGCATGCGTCGGTTGAGTCGGGGATTCCGTCGGCGTCGTTGTCGTAATCGGGACAGCCGTCTTTGTCCGAAAATCCGTCGCGGTCTTCGGGAGTTGTCGGGCATTTGTCAAGCGAGTCCGGTATGTTGTCGCCGTCCCGGTCGCCGCTTTCTCCGGAGCCTCCGATATCGACATTATCCGGCGTCGGCGAGCGCTTATGCAAGGTTCCTCTATAGATTACGTTTAAAGCTATAGCGTAGAAAGGAACGGCTTTCGTCGCATACACATAGCCGTTACGGTACCAGATCGACCGCAGAGCCCATTTCCCATTAGACAATCCGATTTCGCCCGACATACGCAGGGTTACGCCGGCCGGAAGATCGAGCGATGCGGCGGGAACGAATCGCAGTGGATCGGCGACAAATGCGTCGGCAATGGATCTGCCTGCGACGAAAGGTCTTGTTTCTGAGGCCAATTCCAGCGATAGACAAAGCGCCCTCACAGGACGCAGCGCCGCGGCCAGCGCGCCGTCGATCGAAAACCGCTCCTTTGCATCCGAGAAAACGGCGCCGGTGTTGAAATGTATCTCCAACGGCAGACGCGGCCGTATGCGCCTTAGATCCAGCGACCACAGCATACACGGATGAAGGTATGTCTTGTTGTGCGCAAAAACGACGACTCGTTCGCCGGAGTTTGACGGATCGGATTTTATATAAAAAACATGGCGGGGGAAAATGCCGGCTTCAGGATTTCCGGTCGGTAAAACAACCGAAATCCGGCCGCCGAACCGCACCGGACGCGAGGAAATGCCGCCGGAAGCTGACTTCGCAGAGACCGTCAGATCGCCGATTGTCTGTTTCGAATAGCCCCATCCGGGAATATCGTAATAGTATGGAACCGTAAAAGAAATGGCCGCCAGTCTATGCACACCTAACGTTACGTCAAGGCCGCCGTTTATGATCTGTGCGGCGGCAGGATCGATCATCTGATTATTGCTTAATTTCCGTATGAACCGCTCACCGCCGATTCCTTCCGCCATCGCGGCATCGTTACCGTAATAAAAAGATCCGGCAAGCGAATACCCCAATGATCCTACAGTCGACGCAGGGATAGTATAACTGAAAACCGTCGCCGGAGAGCGGTAAGGATGCAGTGTGTCGGAAACTGCCGGATCAGTCGTCAAGACATATAGTATAATTGCCGGGAAAAAACGTACATTTCCGAACCTCAAACAACTCCCCCTTAGTTATTCATTCTTGACTGTCTCAATAACCGACGCCGCTTGTTACCATAATATTCCACTTATTAAAATTTTTATTCTTCGGGCGGTAAAGAGAAGTCGGTAACCGTTACTTCCGCGGTTCCCTCAACTCCTTCGCTCGAGGCCGTAACCGTAAACGGGTCTCCCGTCGTATCGCCCGCGGTAAAAAGCCCCGAAACCTCATCAATCTTCCCTCCGCCGCTCACGCTCCAGTTAAATGAGGGCTGCACAGTAAGAACGTCGCCGAACCGGTCGTATCCCGAGGCGGTAAATTGCTGCGTCGATGAGATATTAACTTGCGCGTTAGACGGCGACACTATGATGCTTGTCAACGTTTGTTCGACGATTACCGTTACGGCGCTTGTTACGCTCAATCCTCCCGCGTCCCGCACCGTAACCTCGAAATCGTAACTTCCGGCTTTTGTAAAGGTCGCGACAGTGTTCTTCGACGCGTTCGTCCCGTTGACGCCGAAGGTTACGGCCGCCGGCGGCGTTCCGGTCGCAGCCCACGTATAGGTCAGGTACTGTTCTCCGCCGTCGTCCGCGCCCACTACGGAAAGCAGCGCGGTCGTATCGGAAGTAAAGGAAGCTGAGGCTTCTTCCGCTATTGTGGGTATTTCCGTAACCGTGATCGTCGCTGTCGTGTCATCGGTTCCGCCGCTGTCGTCGGTAACAATAAGGCTGACGATATAAGTTCCCCCTGCGGTGAAGGTATGCGTGGTTTGTGCTCCGCTTCCGGCGGCGCCGTCGCCGAACGACCATGAATACGACGTAATCGTTCCTTCTATATCGGTTGAAGCGCCGGCATTAAATGAAACGGTAAGCGGTGCAACCCCGGTAACGGGGTTTGCCGTAAATACGGCCCTCGGAAGATCGTTGACGGAGAGTATGGTTATAACCACCCTTGCCGGATCGCTTGTGAGGCTCCCGTCGTTGACGGTAAACGAAAATGTGTCGGCGCCGTAATAATTGGCGGAAGGTTTGTATCTTATAAGGGGCGGGGCGCCTTTCAACTGCCCGTGTCGGGGTGGGTCGACAATGAGAAACAGAAGATTCTGAACGGGCGTCTCGACGTCGGAACCGGTAAGGGTTATGTTGCATGTTTCGTCTTCGTTGATTGTTATATTCTGCGGATTAGCCGTGGGCCGCTGGTTTCCGGCTGCAACCGATATGCATATAATCGCCTCGGGACTTTCTCTTCCCTGCGCGTCGACGACCGTATACTTTATCGTATCGCTACCCTTGAATCCCTGATTAGGCGAATAAATTATAAGCCCGCTGTTTATCCCCGATGTATTGATTCCTCCATTTTTAGGTTTTTCTTTGATTTTATAGGTAAAGACGGAGTCGTCGACGTCGGTAGCGCCGAGCTTAACCGTTACCGGCGTATTCAGCCCTGTGGTTAACGATTGAGAAAGCGCGACGAAAAGGTCGTTTACGGGCGTTACCGTTATTGCCACCGTCGCCGGGTCGCTGTCGAGCTGGCCGTCGTTTGCTATAAAAATTATCGTATCCGTTCCGAAGAAGTCCGCAAAAGGCTTATAAATAAAGTTTCCCGACGCACCCTCAGGCGTACCGTTTTTAGGAGGCTTGATGATGACGAAATCGAGACGTGAGCCTTCCGCATCGTCGGCCGTGAGAGTGATGGAGAGAGGGACGTCTTCGGCCGTCGACGCCTGCCGGCCTATTGCGATGGGCCTGGTGTTCTCTAACCCTACATATATTATTATATTTGCCGGATCGCTTGCTGAACTGCATCGCGGGCTATAAACCGGATGGTGTCAACGCCTTTGAAACCAGGCGCAGGCGTAAAGAAAACGACTTCGTTACTTTTGAAAATAGCGATTCCGTTTGCCGGCATGCCTACTATTTCGAATGTCAATACCGGATCGTCGGCGTCGGAGGCAAAGAGACGTATCTCGCAGGGAACGTCCTGAGGTATTGCTACACTTCTGGACAAGGCTACCGGCGGCCGGTTGTAGTTTTCCACCGAGATCAGTATCCTTTGCGAATCGCATTTAGGGTTGATATCCGAATCGTAAACCTTCAATATCAGAAGGCCGCTGGAAACATCGGTGTTTGAAGGAACCCACAGGATTCGTCCGGTGATTGAATCGAGTTTCATCCCCTCGGGACGATTACCGATAAGCTCCCAAACAAGCACGCCGCTCTCCTCGTCCACTGCTTCCGGTTGATATTCGTAAAGTATCCCCGCCCTGGCCGTTGAAGGCGGAGTCGTGATTATAGCCGGCGGAGTGTTGAATACCGTATCCCCTATTACAATCATCGTAACTACAGAAACGACAACAACCCCGTCGTAGACCGAAAAAATTATGGGATAAATGCCCTTATCTCCTGGAGCCGACTGCCATTCGAAATAGCCTTCCCGCAGTTGAGCAGTGTTCTGCCGGGGCAATGGAGGATTATCGAATAGGTAGCTGAAAATAAGGGCGTCGTTGTTTAAGTCGGATGCTCCTACGGCAAACCGCACCAATTCGCCTTTCCCGAAGCGGTATACCCTCTTCGGCGCTTCGGGAATAAACTGCGGGGAGAATTTGCTTCGATGTTAAGTATATATGCAGTCGCCGAAGAGGTGGAAAATAAACCCCGATGTTTGAATGTCCGGACTATAAAACGTTTTATTCCTTCTGTCTGGAATTTTATCGGAAAACGCATTGTATCGCGTAGATCGTCTTTATTGAAACGAATGATTATCTGAGTGTCGGGTCGGTTTTCGTTTATAAGCGAAGCGTCTGAATAAATGTCGATATAAACGGAGTCGATGAAATAACCTAGTTCATAGGAAATAATAATTTCTATTTCTTTCCCGACGCTGTCTATTATCATAGTATCCACAGTGTCGAAGCTTGGAGAAACAAGCAGGATATTGGAAAAAGCATTATCTGGTGAAGTGTTATCTACTGGATTATCGGTACATAGGAGAAGAAAAGATGTGATTATAATAAAACCGGCTGGAATAATGACTGATTTATGCATATTACATCCCCCTAACACTAACTTTTAATATACTGTCAGTCGTTTTATAATATCCTCTCTCTTTTGAGAAGAAACCACACCGGAAGGATTCATGGTGAGAATAGTTCCACCTTATATCAGCGACCCGGCTAAAAACGTTACGGCTAAACAGTGTTAAAATAGGAAAAGGATGCCCGATAAGTCAAAAATATTGCCTTACGATATTATATTGTATCCGTTCAGTGAACCAATGCCTTCAAAAACCAATCGGGAATTAACATGTGTCCGGAATGATCAACGCCGTAAACATAAAAGAAATCTTTTCCGGTATTTTTAACCACAAAGTCCGCAAAGAAAAGAAAAGAAACAATACAAAGAAAATAAAAGGTTATTTTATTTTAAAAATCTTTTTATCTTTACGAAACATCTTTGCGGCCTTTGCGGTTAAAAATAGAGTATCTCGGGAGATAGGTTCACTGAACGGATACGTTACATTAGTATTGGCAGGATGAGATGTTTATCCTTCATGTACCGCCGGAAGGTATAGTTCAACCACACTCTTACCGTTGTCGCTTCTGAGCGATAGTACTCCGCCTATTTTCTTAAGCAATTCATAGGATAGCGCCATTGATGCGGTTCGTTCCAGTTGGAAACAATCATTACTGCGGTCTATATCTTTACAGCCAGAAAGCTTCGGGAACTCGAATTGCACCATAATATAGGGGCAGTCGATGCGAGGGAGTCTTATAGGTGACTCGGCAACATTTCGGGCGTCGATGTTCACCGACCCGTTTTCGACGATAGATCTGGCTATATGAAAAAAGACCGCCCTCAGAACATGTCGGATATAGCATGGATCCGATTCTGTACGCCGCAGTGTGGGCCAATCATTTAACTTATATTCTATACCCGCCCTTCGTAAAAGCTCATCGGCCGTTTCGATCAGAAGCTGCCTGAGTCCTATTATGTCCCACGAATCCAGCGGCGCCATTACCGATTTCGACAGCTTCCTGATCAAGGTTACAGCCTTTTCTACGCTGGTCTTTATTGCCTCTATATTGCCCTGAAAAGGCTGGGGTATCTCCATCTGCATTTCTATGAGCTGGAGATTGCCGTAAATGCCCGTAAAAACATTATTGAAAACATGTGATAATGCCTGAGCCAGAAGTTCGAAGGCGTTATAGCGGCTTTTGTTGTCGAAAACAAAAGAGACGTCGTCCTCTTCCGAGAAATCGTACAAATATCCTATCGTACCTACAAATCGGCCTCTAACGTATTCGCCCGACGCGTTTACCCTGCATTTCAACAACCGATTCTCTTTACCGGAGGAACCGGTTTTTGGGCATATTCGTACCTGTAAATCCTCCGTCTTCCTGGGCCATGATCTGCGTTCGTCGAAGAGCTTCGGGGAGCATTCATTTCCCGTAGGTATACCGGCAAATCTGGGAAGAATAAAATCTCTACTCACCGAATCTACGTCTTCGGGATGTAAAATAGCGCTGAAGTGACGGTTCAGGAGTTCTTCCTGCGTAAATCCCATTACGGATTCCGCGGCTTTGCTTAACGAAGTGAAACGCCCCTTTTCGTCGAGCGTATAGACGACTCCCGGCACAGTACCCACAAGGCTGGCATAACGCTCGCTCATTTCCTCCCACCCGTAATTCGGATTTTCCTGCTTATTATACCGGTCAACCGTCACTCACACTCCGTATATTTTGCTGCCGAAGAGCCTGTTTAGCCGCCCAAACTCCGTAATCTTCCCACTCGCTGACGATCTCCCCGTCGGAGGCTTTTCACTTAACTTCCCGTCGATAATCTTTCGCCCGTCGGATCATCGCCGATACATTTTTATAAACAGCGGCCCCCTGGACTTGTTATCCTGTATCATTTTGTCAAGCGAATAGACCGAATCGCTTCCAATATCGATTTTTTGAACAAACTCTCCCTTGGCAGTGTATAGAACCGCATACCTGAAGCCCTGCAGTTTTTCCTTTTCCGGTCTGGCGCCCCATACCGATATAAAGGCAATGTCGTTTTTTATCGAGTATTTATGCGTCTGTAAAGCCGACGTCTTTCTTTTTGTTGTAGCATTGTCGCGTCGTTCGGCTGCAGAAATATGGACTGACAGTAAAAGAATGATTACGCCTGAAACAATAAACCAATATTTCATTTTGTGCATATTACCCGCTCCTGTCTTGCAATTAATAAATAATATATCCTTATTTCATGCAAGATGCTATAAATAAATATGTTATAATCTATGTAAAATGTTTTCAATATATTTTTTGATTTTCATGACGTTTTCTCTTTTTTATTCCTTCTTCTCTTTAGATATTTGGATTGAACCAAGTCACAATTCGGTTTCAAAACCATACCCTACGGCGGTACACGACACCGACGCGCCGCAGCGGGCGATGATCTTTCGTGACTCACGTACCATGTCCTCTACCTGGTGGTCGGTTCGTTTATGGTTGATATGGAACAAGCCCAGACGCTTTACTTTTGCCTTAACCGCAAGTTCAACCGCTTCTTTATAGCTTGAATGGCCCCAGGCCTTGAATCTGCCGTATTCCTCCGTGTCAAATTCGGCGTCATGGATTAGTAAGTCGGCTCCGTCGCAGAATTCACGGTATGCCCCGAACGGCTGTGCGCCCGGAAGATCGTAACCAAGCTCGTTATCGGTAAGAAAAACAAACACGGCGCCGTTCTCTTCGAGTCTGAAACCCAGTCCGCCGTTGGGATGGTTCAGTAAAATCGGTTTGATATGAACCGCGCCGATTTTAAAAGATTGGAAAAGAATGTCCTTGTATACTATCTTACACGGTAGATTATTCAAATCAACCGGGAAGTAGGGCGCCTGCATCATACCGTGAAGCGCTTCCCTAAAGCTTGATATATTGAACGGGCATCCGTAAATATTCAGGGAAGAATGCCTTTCATACACCGGCCAGAAGAAGGGTAGTCCCAGAATATGATCAAGATGAAGATGGGTGAAGAGTAAATTGATCTTCCGCTGCTTCTCTTCGATAAGCCGGTTGCCTAAATGTCTGATCCCGCTTCCCGCGTCAATAATTATTATATCGCCCTTCGAAGAGCGAATTTCAATACAAGTGGTATCTCCTCCGTATTTGTTGAACTCCGGACCGCTGACCGGTATCTGTCCCCTCGAACCCCAACAACGAATATACATATCACCTCTTCCGCAACTATTCAGGAATAATAAAGATACAAAGAATTATTATAATTCAATGAACAAAAAAATTCGAGAAAAATCGTTTGCTATACATTAAATTTTTTTAAAATTTTATCGAAACTGAAATTTTTTTGACGGCCGTTTGAATTGATTATCTATTGTCTGTTAAGAAATCGGCGCAGAATCGGCTCGACTATCGGCAGTATTTCCTTTTCCGAGTCGATCGATCTCATCCATAAGCAGATACCATCGTTGAATGGCGTTTTCGAGAAAAAAGTAGTGTATGAGATACGGAATGAAGAGTATGAGAAACAACAGCCCGAGAACAAGCAACTGTACAAACGGCCGGAACAGCGCGGTGAGGGTTGTAGCAAGCAAGAACGCCCCGAACGCCAGCGTAACAAGCAGATGGACAAGCCGCTCATGCTGCATGAAGGCGATTTTCTGCGCATGTTCTTTGTGCAGTTCTTCCCGGTAAACGTTCCCGGATTCATTGATAAGTTGCCGTTTGACCCATGACTCATGTTCCTTTATGTAGCGCGAGATGTTCATAATAGTATATCCCCCCGTAATCGGGCGTGTTAACCCGGATAATGGTTATATGTATATTATCCTTCTTGTCGTTTTTTTTTAAAGGCGGATTAGGCGCGTCGGGCGGCGACGAACTTCGCAGAGCTGCAGTGTGTGAAGCCATTGCCGCCTTTCGGATTTTTGACGGTTGCTTTAAATCGACGGTAAAAAAACCGATTTGATGATTTCTTTGTTATGATTTTTAATCGTGAGAATCAGGCATCTGTTCTTAATTGAAGTGGTGCCGATCGACGCTTCACAACCGCTTGATATGATGTAATTGTGCGGCTACTAACGCGCTTAAATTCAACGTTAATAATATAATTTTAACTACTTTTTTCATTTATATCCTCCCCTATTCTTATTTTTAATAACTAAATAATATAATAAAAATTATTACTTTTTTTTCGTATCGATAATCATTTATGGATACCTCTTTTATACCTGAAGCATGGCATAGTGCCGGAATCCCGTTGGTAACGTTCATTTATTGCTTTGTGAGCGCGTTGGTCCCTTTTGTCAATGCGGAAGCCTATTTGCTTTTGATCTCGGTAATGAATATCAACCATTTTGCGATTATATTTCCGGCGGCATTGGGGCAGATGCTTGGAAAGACTGTTATGTATTACCTGGGCAGGATGGCAGGCAATCTGGTTCCGGAAAAATATAATGTACCTATCGAAAAAGCCCGTACTAAACTGAAAACATGGAAATACGGCATTCCGGCATTTGTTTTTATCAGCGCTTCGACGGGCTTTCCGCCTTTTTATGCGGTAAGTATTCTATGCGGTACTTTGCGTTCTTCATTCATTGGTTTTTTCTCTTCCGGTATAGTCGGTCGTCTTGTACGGTTCGGGCTGATTGTATTCGCTCCTTTACTTATAAAAGGCCTATTCTGAATGTCAATTGACCTTCTTGTGGATTCAGCGGAATTCTGGAATCGTCTCAGCCGCGATATATCAGACGCACAAAGAGAAATTCTGATTCAGGCCATGACCTTTGAAGGCGATTCCGTGGGCCTTCAGTTGATGGAGCTTCTTCTGGGAAAGAATCCGAAATGCCGCCGCAGGATAATAATAGATGACTATACCAATATTATTCTTAGCGATAAATTCTTTTTCGCTCCGTGGAACAGATTCAACGATGAGTTGCGTAGAGAACGTCGCAATACACAAGAAATGGTATACAAAGCCAGAAAGGCCGGAATTGAGGTGCGTTTTTCGAATCCAATAGGTCCGTTTTTCAGGCATGCGTTTCGCAGGGACCATAAAAAGATGGTTGTAATAGACCGTAAGGTGCTCTATATAGGCGGAATCAATTTCAGCGAGCATAATTTTTTCTGGCATGACAGCATGCTGCGTGTCGAAGACTCCGATGCGGCGGAATTTCTCGCCGAAGACTTTAACGGTTCCTGGAACAACAAAAACCTTTCACGTAACGCGGAATTCGGGCCGTTGCGTCTTTTTGTTTTTAACGGCTGCAACAATCGTATCGCATGGGAAACGGTATTTGGTATAATCAAACAGGCAAGGCATTCCATAAAGGTTCATAGCCCATATATTACAAATCCTTTTTTGCGCATATTGAAACAAAAGCGTGAAGAAGGAATTGAGGTGGCAATTGTCAGCGCAGGAAACAATAACAAACCGTTTATTAAGCATTATATTACTTATTTGTGTAAACGCTACGGCCTGCCGCTGTGGTACTATTGGAACCGGATGAGCCACCTGAAAGCTATCGTAATCGATGATTGTCTTCTTATTATAGGATCGTCCAATTTCGATTATCTGAGTTATCAGATGCTTCAGGAAATAGTCGGAGTCGTATCGGATAGAGCAATAGTCGGTGATTTTATCGCGCGTGTATGGGATCCGGACATCGCGGCTGCGGTCGTCCCGCGAAAGATTTCGGGATTTACCGGACAGGGTTGCGCTTTTTTGTATGACGCGATACTGCGGTTGCCGTCGTGGTTGAAATGAATGCGGCGCCGGATCGGTTTATATCTTTTTTTTACCACAGAGGATATCGCGGAAGTAAATGAAATTATTTTAACCACGAAGAACACGAAGGGCACGAAGATAATAATATAACTGGATATTATTTGTCAATATGCATATTTTATTATTTTTTTTTCACCAGGGAGAACACGGAGAGCACGGATAAAAACAATATCCATTCAGTAAACACATGCCATCAAAAAAAGATTCTTTTCTGATATTTTAACCACAAAGCACGCAAAGAAAAGAAACACAATAGAAACGTATCCTATTGCCATAAAATATTTATCCTTGATAAATAATTTCCAATGCATAAAAAAAATCCATTTCATAGTCCTCTGCTCTCGAGCTTTTCAATCCTTTCTTTTAAACCCTCAATGGCTTTCTGCTGTTCCCCGATAGTTTTCTGTTGCTCCATGATAGTTTTTTGCTGTTCTTTGACCGCATCCACAAGAAGAGCAACGATTTTGTCGTAGGCAAGCGACTTGTAGCCCTCCCTGTCGGTGCTTACCACCTCGGGAACAACCTCCTCGACTTCCTGAGCTATAAGGCCTATCTGCTAGCCTTCAGGAAAATTCTTCGAAGGATACGCGGCCCTATCCCATTGGTATGACACTCCCTGCAGACGACACACTTTTTCCAGAGAAGAATCAAGAGGCGCTATCGAAGTTTTGAACCTGCGGTCGGAGGATGTAATACATCCGGCAGCAGCACAAATCGTTCCGCTAGCTTTTATATTTCCGGCAACTTCTAGCTTTTCGGAAGAAGAAGTGGTACCGATGCCGACGTTGGCATCAATTGATACAAGAGATCTTTTAACAGCCATTACATCTTTAGGTCCACTGCTCCAATGATCGTTACGAAGTACTATGTAGTCTTCATCTCCGTCATCATCAGACTCAATCACAAGTCTATTTTTATCTGTTTCGTATGTTTCAGAGTATATATGGGCAGCATCTCCGGGTTCTGACTTAAACCGGATATACCCTTTTCCCGTAAAGTGTATCCCTCCTTCGTTGTTTATATTCATCTCATCTACTGTAGCGCTACCAGACGTTATAGTATTACCAACAACATGTAATTTCGCCCCCGGCTCCTCTGTCCCTATCCCGACGTTGCCGTTAGAAGTGATTCTTAGCCGTTCTGTGTCATCGTCGGTAGAGAATGATAAAAATCCTCCTTTTTCGTAGCCACCCCGATGAAATCTAATGTGCGCATTATCGATTGTGCCCGAATATGCAAGGCCAAATTTTGAAGTAATGTCACCAGAATTATTAGACTCAACGCCCTTTTTGCTGACAACCAGAAAATTACCATCGCCGATAGCTTTGCCCAATATTGCATCCAACGCACCAGCTGATGTTGAATTGTTCGCAATATGCAATGCGGCGATAGGTGTTGTCGTCTCTATCCCAACCTTTCTATCTACAGACAAGCTTCCTACCTTCACATCCGCAGCCGCATTGATATCCTTTCCGCTTATCCCTCCGTCAACGATCTTTCCGCTGTCAACGCTATTCTCCGAAACACCATCCGATGTCCTTGCCCTCACAGCATAAGGTACCACTCCCAACCTCATCCGCTGACCTATCTCTTTCCCTTCCTTCTTTACTCCAAGCCAATACTGACCGTCAAATTTCAAACCTTCCAGTGAACTAACCGAGCCAAGCATATGCGAAAACATGCCACCTTTAGTAGTAACCTTCTTCGTTTCCGTCCATAAAGAAATTCCGCCTGCAGAATCAGCATAAAGATCAAATTCAAGCGTATGTTCCCCGTCGGAAACAGGATTACCGGCATTATCGGTAAGTATTCCCTGATAAGCAATCTGTGTTGTGACCGGATGAGAGACTGTATTGGTAAGCATTCCGAAAAACATGACCGTCAATGATAGGACTATAAAGTGCATTTTAACTCCTTCCTTCAATCCGATAAAAAAAATGGGTTTATTTTACAAGTTTCGAAATTTCCCTGAATGATGAATGCAGGGACGTTCCGGTTAGTTCGAAAAGTACAGATTCAACAGTCGTTAACCTTCCGCCTTCGGCCTTAACGCGATCGAGAGCTATCTTTTTGTCGTTTTCCTTACGTGAAGATACTGCATCTTCGACGACAAACGGGCGGTATCCTGCAAGGCAAAGATCAATGCAGGTCTGCAATATACATACATGAGCTTCTATACCTGCAATAAGCACTGTTTTTCTTCCAGTCGACTCGAGATGCGAACGGATTGCTTCGTCATCGCAGCACGAAAATGCGGTCTTTTCGAAATGAATATAATTCTGCAGCAGGTCTGCAACAACCCCTACGGTCCGACCGAGTCCTTTGGGATACTGTTCCGTAATAATCAGCGGGACTCCGAGGAGCTGAAGCCCTTGAATAAGGAGACGGGTTTTTGCAATCAGACCGTCGTAATCGTGTATATGAGGAAGAAGCCTCTCCTGAATGTCGATTATAAGTGCTATGCTGTCGTCGACTGTTATACGCATAACTCTCCTTTCGGTATAGCGAAATCATTCCCACGACAAACGCTCTCTTTTAAGCAAACGAGATTGATTCATAAAATAATAGTATATTTTTAATCTTTCAAAATAGAGGTTACCTTTTAAATGGCCGGAAAGTTAATTGGTTTTTTGTTCGGGCAAAGATTGACGCTGATATTATTGATTGTTTTATCAGTTATTGCATCTGTTTTTTTTATTACAAAAATACGTGTGGATAACGATACGTTCAAAGCAGTGCCTTCCGACATCAAGCCGCGAATTGATTATGAAAATCTGAAGCGTTTTTTTCCGGCGCCATACAATATCCTTTTTCTGGCTGAGTTTACGGAAGGAACATTGACGGAAAAAATCGACTCTGTTCGTATATGGTCGAAGAAGTTCGGTGCGCTTCCGGGTATAGCGAGTGTCACCGATCTGACGAATCTCCGCGTTCCGGTAAAACGGGGTTTTCTGGGCATAAGCGGCGATTTGATAATTCCGGCAGATTCTTTGTATTTCGACGAAGAAAAGGTAAGAGAATCTATCCGGCAGAACCGATCATTTACAAAACCTTTTATATCTGAAGATGAAAAATTGTTGGGCATGATAATGGGATTTGAATGGAGTGCAGACCGTACCGCGATCTTCGACAAATTGCTTGATATGGTGCAAAAAATAAACAGTACCGGAAAAGTCAGGGCATACTTTACAAGCGAAGCAGCCGTTTCATATTTCATCGACAAATCCATGCGGCGTGATCTTCGCATTCTTCTTCCGGTTTGTTTTGGCGTTATTTTCGCTCTGCTGTATATTGTTTTCCAGAATCTGCTCCATGTTTTTGCATCGCTTTGTGCTGTAACAGTTGCAATTATATGGACATTCGGCATCTTTGGTATGTTTGGATTTTCGTTTTCGATAACTACCTCTATAATTCCTGTAATAGTATTTCCCATAGGTGTTGCCGATGCAATCCACCTGCTTCGGTCATTTACCATAGAGAAACGTATGTGTAAAGATAATTTATCGTCTCTCACCCGATCCTGGCAACATCTTCTCAAACCATGCCTTCTTACATCTATTACAACATTTGCCGGATTCGCCTCGTTTGGTTTTTCCAGTATATCATGGTGCCGCACGTTCGGACTATTTACAGGCATTGCTGTTATGCTTTGCTATGTCTGTAATATAGTGTTGTTGCCTTTATTTATTTCTTTCGAAAAAAGTCACATTAGACATCAGAGCGCAGCCGCTGCCCCGAAAGCCGAATGGCATGACCGTTTCTGGAAGTTCTTCCTGAATCTTACAACCAGGTCGAAAATATGGACTGCATTTTTACCATTTATTACGGCAATTCTGATAATAGGATCTGTTAAGGGCAGAGTTGAGAACAACTTCATGATGATGTTGCCTGTAGATAATATCCTACGTCGTTCAGACGCATTTATTACGCGGCACTTCGGAGGAAGCCGCTTTTTTTCGGTTGTTCTCGAAAAACGCTCAGGGACAATCACCGATATAAATGACTGGAAAAAAATAGATACGTTTACAGCGTTCATAACAAGTCAGAAGGGCGTCGGAAACACTGCTTCGCTTATTCCTCTGATCAATCGTATAAGTGAAATGGTTTCGAAAAGCTCAATATCCACTGCGGCAGTTTCTCTTGTGACGTCGTCCGGCGAAATTTTCGGAAAATCTTACACTCGTCTTATTAATGATTTCCTTTCTTCCGACAAGCGTCGGTGCCGTATTCAGGTAATATGCAGTAATGATCCCGACGTCAGAATACTCGATCTTACCGTAAAGATAAAAAAATATGCAGACAGTCGGCTGTCCGACTATAACGTACTTATAAGCGGCCCGGCAGTTCTGAGCGAGTCTATGAGTGCCGAACTTGTAAACACACTATTTGTAAGTCTCATTACCGCATTTATTCCGGTATTTTTTTCGCTTGTCATTTATTTCAGATCTTTACGTATAGCAATCTTCTGCACTTTGCCTATAGTTCTTCTTACTGCTATGGTATATGCAATGATGGGGCTGTGTAATATACCGATCAATTTGATAACCGTCGTAATAATGAACGCATGTATAGGCATAGGAATCGACTATGCTATCCATTTTATTTCAGGATATATTAATGAAAAGCAAAAAGGAATTAATGATATCGAAGCACTTTCTTTTGCCGTTCACACAAAAGGCACTCCGATTCTGTTTAATACTTTGGTTGTAGGAATAGGATTCTGTGCACTTTTATTTTCAGGTTTTCCTCCTGTTCGCCATTTCGGATTTATTGTTTTTTTGTCTATGTTTATTGCAGCAGCTTTATGTATGTTTATTATAACACTGCTTATTAAAAATTTAGGTTTATCGGTGCGGGCACTTGAAAAGGAGTGCGGATGAGGAAAACGATCTCTATTATTGTCGTGTGTATATTACTAATAGCTTTGGCATACGCCGAAAAGAGAGAAAAAATTACCCTTTACGACAGACTTCAGGGTACCTGGTGTACAGGTGAAGAGGGTATGGTGCTTAGATTTTCGGAAAAAGACTCCATATTCGTAAGCAGCGCCTCAGACGAATCAGTACAGGGGAAGGGTAAGTATTCGTTTACCGACAGCACATTCACCGCGTCCATCAATAATGGAGAAACCCGCCTTACAATGCACTACCTTTACCGCTGGAAAGGAACCGACACAGTAGAAGCGAAGGCAACGCTGTTTTTGGTCAACGATGAAGCTATTGAACACCCTCAGGAGTGGATGAGCATGGTAAGATGCGGCGAGAAGACACGAAAAAATAAATAAACAACCCTTTTCTAAATTTTTATCAGTTATGCTGGATTCGACCCTTGAGCAGTTTTTTATGCCATGGAAAAGACTCTCGAGCAATATAAATTTCTTTTTTTCGATTTGCGATTCATTATATTATTAAATTGTTGATAATTAATCAGAAAAAAATCCGGAAATGAGAATGCATATTTGTTGTTTATAATTTTATAACATGAGGGAGAGAAATATGAAACCGCCGATGAAGCAATCGGTTTGTTTTTATCTCTCCATGATATCCTTCATTTTATTAATAAGTAATATTCGCACCTTTCCGGCCTCATCTGTCCCCGAATATTATTATCCCGAACCGCATATATTCACTAACGGTATCGTAAGGGTTGTTGCATTTCATGAAGGCCGGCTTTATGTAGGGGGTAATTTTACCAGAGTTACAGACTCTTCGGGCACCTATGAACGCGTTGATCTGGCCGTATACGATATGGCAAGCGGAAGAGTTACGGATTTTATCGCCAACACAGATCGCGGAACGGTTCGGGCGATTGCGTTTGGAAACGGAGCGCTTTTTGTAGGAGGTTCATTTTCTAAAGTCAACGGTATACCATGTTCAAGAGTGGCCGCAATTGATCCTAACAGCGGTTCGGTAATAAATGAATTCCGTAACGGCGGAGGATATATCGACGGTGAAGTCTGGGCATTGGCTGCAGGTAAAAGTCTTCTTTATGTGGGAGGTTCGTTTTCATCAATTGACGGATATGAACGATCGTATCTGGCGGCGCTTGATATCAATAGCGGTAAGGTGGATGAACGTTTCAACCCATCACCTTCTGAACCATTCGACGACAGCGGAAGAACGGCCCCTGGCGTATGGGCGCTAAAAATACATCCGGAAAATCCTGAGATAGTTTTCGTAGGTGGAAATTTTCAGGTTATTTGCGGAAGCGAAGAAACGCCATTTCTCTCTGCTCTATACTCCGACGGTAGGTTAGGTCCTGATTTCGCCGATAAACTGGTTCGAAGTCCGGTGCTTGCCCTCGACGCCTGCGGTCCTCTTCTTTGTGCAGCCGGAGGCGGGTATGTAAACAGAGTAGTGGCTTATCATATCAAAAACGAACCCTATGAACGGGTATGGAGAAGTATAAGATGCCAGGGAGACATACAGGCGGTTGCCTGTGCTCCACAGGGTTATGTCTTTTTCGGATGCCATGACGGACTTTTCGATTCTACAGACAACTTTAGGATGGGTGTATTGAATGCAAATACCGGCCGGATACTGGAGGCCTATCCGGAAATGAACAGCTTTTTTGGAGTTCGGGCGCTGGCCTTTGAAAACGGTTATCTTGCAGTGGGAGGCGATTTTACGCGTATGAATGGAATCCCCCAGAAACATCTGGCTCTTTTTAAAAAATTTTCTTTCGATCCTCTGGTTATATTGCCTCCCTCGCCCCCGGCTCTTCTATCCCCGCAAGACAATGAAAAACAGATTTCTAATACGCCGGTTCTTTTATGGCGTCATTCCGCCCGTGCATTGACATACGAGATACAGCTTGCCGCCGATTCCTCGTTTTCTGTGTTGAAATCACACGAAACCAATATTACCGGCACCTCATTTCAATGCCCGACTCTTTCGGATGCAACGATCTACTGGTGGCGGGTAAGGGCATATAATGAGGCGGGCGCCGGAGAATGGTCGGAAATCTGCTCTTATATTACGGCCCCGGGCCCCGAGGATATACCCGTACCGGTTTCTCCGGTTGATGGTAGTAATGCCATCCCTGTTGCCGTTAACTTCGTCTGGCATCCTACAAATTCGGCGCTATGGTATAACTTTCGTATTTCTGAAACATCCGACAGTGTTTCGTTTATTTTCGAAAAAAAAATGATTTCAGATACGAGTTTTTTCGTTTCCGGCCTTCAGCATAACAAAACATACATTTGGTACATCAGCGCACATACTCCGGGCGGAACAAGCGGGTGGGCAAGTGCGGTTTTCCGTACTATTGCCGATATGCCCGAAGTTCCCCGCTGTAATTATCCTTTCGAAAATGCCCGTATGATCGACATACAACCCGTTCTGGAGTGGAAGAGTTCCTGTAATGCGGAATCGTATATAGTTCAGATCGCCTCTGATTCGCTTTTCTACTCTATATTCTGCGAGGCGGACAACCTGACCGATACATCAACCATAGCATGTATGCTTGACGAAGACACCCGATATTTCTGGCGGGTTGGGGCAAAGAATGAAGCCGGTTGTATTTGGTCAATACCGGTGGGATTTAATACGACATTTCCTCTTCCCTCGGCTCCGGTTCTGCTTACACCCCAATCGAAAGAGATCGTTAAATCCGATTCGGTTAATTTGATCTGGCTTAACAGTAATCCCCATGTAATTGACTACCATCTGCAAATCGGAAAAGATTCGACATTCCAAGAAATCATTATAGATACTTTATTGACCGATACCACCTATGTCGCCCATAACCTTTGTAACCGTAAAAGATTTTGGTGGCGCATCAGCGCGGAGAACGAAAGAGGCTGGGGACCGCGGGGAGAGACAAGAAATTTCTTTGTTTCTTTTACTCCTTCAGACGGATATAGATTTTCCCTTGACAAGATTCTGATTTCACGGACGAATTTTTCGGTTGCTTACAGTGTTGCCGGTTAATGCGATGTTTTAATTGATATTTTTAAAAAAAAAAAAAAAAAAATT
>FWPV01003073.1_pt1 | contig 20855 bp, 18 predicted proteins | sample 2228371 | NCBI WGS metagenome assembly FWPV01 (sample SAMEA103939776, study PRJEB20133) | metagenome | reverse complement strand
GAAGCCCTGCTCCGCCCGTTACCTGGGCTGGCAGTTCAGATGCGCATGGCCCCGAAGCCGCGCCTTGGTTCTGACCGCATTCTCGACCCGCACCTGGATTGTCGTCGCGCGGCGGTACTGGTGCTGCTCTACCCGTGCGGAGATGACAGCACCGGCCTGGTGCTGACCCGTCGCACCGAGTCTGTGGAGAGCCATCGAGGGCAGATCTCATTTCCCGGGGGCACCATGGACCCTGGGGAAACAGCCCTGGACGCTGCGCTGAGGGAGGCCTGGGAAGAGCTTGGTGTGGACCGGGCGGGCCTCGAGGTCCTGGGAGAACTGTCGCCGCTGTACATCCCGGCGACCGGCTTCTGTGTCTACCCGGTAGTGGCGTACGCAGCCGAGCGTCCGGCCTTCATCCCGAATCCGTCTGAAGTGGCTGAGATCATTGAGGTGCCCCTGTCGCATCTCCTCGATCCCGCCGTATGTCGTGAGGAGATCTGGCGGTCAGAAGGCGCTGATCGGCTCGTGCCTTTCTACGCGGTGGGCGGCCACAAGGTCTGGGGTGCGACGGCGATGATGTTATGTGAACTACTGGCTCTGATCGGCAACGACCAGTAGCGACGGCCCTTCTTCCCGCAGGGTGGGGGCTGCTGCGGAACGGCTTTCTCATGGAGGCTATCAATGAAAGCGATCATGATATACGAACACGGCGGGCCGGAAGTGATGAGGCTCGAAGAGCGGCCCACACCGCAGCCCGGCGCCGGAGAGGCGCTGGTGCAGGTGGCCGCTGCCGGAGTTAACTTCATTGACATCTACCGGCGCTCCGGCCGGTACAGGCTTCCTTTGCCCTGTGGCATCGGCGGGGAGGGCGCGGGAACGGTTGTCGCTATCGGCCCAGATGTGGCCGAGGTCAGTGTCGGTGACCGCGTTGCCTGGCTTGATGGCTCCGGCTCGTATGCGACGCACGTCGTCATTCCTGCCGCGAAGCTCGTGCCTGTGCCGGCAGGCGTCACCCTGGAACAGGCTGCCGCGGCCATGGTGCAAGGGATCACCGCTGACGTGCTCACATCGCGCACCTACCCCGTGAAACCCGGCGATCGTGTCCTGGTTCACGCGGCGGCGGGCGGTGTCGGTCGGCTGCTGTGCCGGGTCGCTGCCATGCGCGGCGCATTTGTGATCGGCACGGTTTCCAATGAGGCCAAGGCGCTGATGGCTCGTGAGGCTGGCGCGGGCGAGACGATCATCTACACGAAGCAGGACTTCGAGGCCGAGGTGAAGCGCATCACCGGCGGTCAGGGCGTGAACGTGGTGTACGACTCAGTCGGGCGGGATACCTTCGACAAGAGTCTGGCCTGCCTGGCGCCCCTGGGCTACATGGTGCTTTTCGGTCAGTCCAGCGGCTTCGTGGAACCATTCGACATCCAGCGCCTGGCAACCGGCGGGTCGCTGTTCCTTACGCGACCGATGGTCTTCACCTATGTGGCCCGCCGGGAGGATCTGCTGCACCATGCGGCTCAGGTGCTGGGGTGGGTGGCCGAGGGTAAACTGCCGCTGCACATCTATCGGACGTACCCCCTGGAGCAGGCCGCAGAAGCACATATCGCCCTGGCCAGCCGCCAGACGACCGGCAAGCTGCTGCTGATTCCGTAGGCTTGGAGCGAGGCCATGCAATATCGTACTTTTGGCCGGCTGGACTGGCGCCCCTCGGCGCTGGGCTTTGGCGCTATGCGGCTGCCTACCATCGGAGGTGACCCCGCCCGGATTGACGAGGCCGAGGCGGCGCGGATGCTGCGCTATGCCATTGACCGCGGGGTCAATTACGTGGACACGGCTTACTCGTACCATAGCGGCACCGGTGAGGCCTTCGTAGGGCGCGCCCTCCGCGACGGCTACCGGGAGAAGGTCCGGCTGGCGACCAAACTACCCAGCTGGCTGGTTCAGACCGCCGACGATTTCGACCGCTTTCTCGACGAACAACTGGAGCGACTTCAGACCGATGTTATTGACTTCTACCTGCTCCACACTCTGGACCGGGAGCGGTGGCGCGCCCTACGCAACCTGGGCGTGCTGGGGTGGGCCGAGCGCGCCATGGCCGACGGTCGGTTTCGTTACCTGGGTTTCTCCTTCCATGATGCTTATGACGCCTTTCAAGAGATCGTAGGTGCCTACGACGGCTGGACCTTCTGCCAGATCCAGTACAACTACATGGACATTGACCACCAGGCGGGGACCAGAGGGCTGCGCTATGCGGCGGAGCGGGGCCTGGCAGTGGTGGTGATGGAACCGTTGCGCGGCGGGATGCTGGCGCAGAACATCCCGCCGGCCGTGCAGGCGGTGTGGGATTCCGCAGAGGGTAGCGGGTTTCAAACCCGCCCCTACAGGACGCCCGCCGACTGGGCGCTGCAATGGCTGTGGAACCAGCCGGAGGTGTCGCTGGTGCTGAGCGGCATGAGCACGATGCAGCAGGTGGAGGAGAATCTGGCCAGTGCCGAGCGCTCCGGTGTAGGCACGCTGACGGCGGAGGAACTCGCGCTGATCACACGGGTTCGGGAGAAATACCTCGAACTGTGCCCCATTCCCTGCACGGATTGCCGCTACTGCCAACCGTGCCCCAACGGAGTGGCCATCTCTCGCATCTTCGCGATCTACAATGATGCGATCATGTACAATGCGACCGACCGTGCCCGGATGAGCTACCATCAGTTCCTCCGGGAGGAGGAGCGGGCAGACTGCTGCCTGCAGTGCGGCGAGTGTGAGGCAGCCTGCCCGCAGGGCATCAAGATCATGGAATGGCTGAAGCAGGTGGACGCCTATCTGGCTGCTGAGGCGCCTTGATTCCTCGAGCAGAGTCCGGAGATTAGGCAGCAACGAGGGTGGCCTTCGGTCTGTGGAGGCGAAGCATGTACATGGTCATGTTCATTCTCGACGATCCCGATCGGCTGGATGCCGTCCTGGATGCATGGGCGAGCGTTGGCGTCAGCGGTATCACGATCCTGGAGAGTTGTGGTGTCTATCGCCGCAGGTTCGTGCGTCAGCAGGTATCCGCGCGCTACAGCTTCGAGGGACTGGGGCCGACTCGCGAGTTCGGCAACTACACGCTGTTCGCCATTGTCCCGAACGAAGATGTGGCGCGTCGGTGCCTGGCCGTTGTCGAGGAGCTGGTCGGAGATCTCGATGGCCCGCACACCGGCGTGCTCGCGGCCTGGCCGCTGGCGCTGATCAAGGGTGTGCCATTGCCAGGTGGTGAGGGGGGCTGATGAGCTGGCTGATCTTTGTGATCAGCTCGGGCCTGCTCGTATTTGCCGCGACCAAGCTGGCCGAGTACGGCGATGCCATCGCAGTGCGCACCGGGCTGGGGCGCCTGTTCGTGGGCACGCTGTTGCTGGCTGGCGCGACATCGCTACCTGAGCTCCTGACCGCCATCAACTCATTGAGCCAGAATGTGCCGGATCTGGCGGCTGGCAGCTTCCTGGGCAGCAACATGTTCAACATGTTCCTGCTCGGTGTGCTCGACCTAGTGGGCCGCCAGGCGCGTATCCTGCGCCGGGTGGCGTTGCGGCATGCCCTCACCGCGGGGCTGGCGATCCTGCTGATCGGCCTGGCTGTGTTCTTTCTTCTGGCCGATGTGAACGTGCGCATCGGCTGGATCGGGCTGGACAGTCTGCTCATCGTGGCGACCTACATCGTCGGGCTGCGGCTGATCCGGGCAAACGATCCTGTCTCGAGCGAGACTCAGGCCAGTCCGGGGGAATTGGAGGGGGTGCCGAGCCTGCGCCGCGCTTTTTTGGGCTTCGCCGCTGCGACGGCCGTCCTGGTGTTGGTCTCGCCGTGGCTGGTACGCAGCAGCAAAGAGATCGCTGAGATCACCGGTCTGGGAACAGGGTTTGTCGGTGCGGCCCTCGTGGCGGTGGTGACCTCGCTTCCTGAGGTTGCCACCGCGATCGCCGCTGTGCGGATCGGCGCCTACGACTTGGCCATCGGCAACCTGTTCGGTAGCAACGCCTTCAACATGCTTGCACTGGGGCTGACCGATGTCTTCTACGTGAGAGGCCGCTTCTTTGGCGCCATCGCGCCGGAATTTGCGCTGGCCGGACTGCTCGGCCTGTTGCTTACGGGCCTGGGACTGATCGGCAATCTGGCACGGGTCGACCGGCGGCTCATCTTCGTGGAGGTTGACTCGCTCTTGATCATGGTGAGTTACGGCCTCGGGATATGGTTTCTCTATGCGCGGGGGATCGGGCCTTGATCCATCTAGGGCTCGACGTCTGCCACGGGGTGAAGGGGGCAGAGGGTCTTCCCGTATCCAGATGACTGATGTTCTGATCGCAGAAGCCGCTCGGCGCCTGGCGGCAGCGCGCAGAGTGGTTGTCCTGACCGGTGCTGGCGTCTCCAGAGAGTCGGGCATTCCGACCTTTCGCGATGCCCAGGACGGGCTGTGGGCACGCTACGACCCGCTCGAACTGGCAACCCGGGAGGGTTTCCTGCGGAACCCGGCGATGGTATGGCAGTGGTACGAGTACCGCTTCGGCATGGTTGAGAAGGCCCGGCCGAATCCCGGCCACCTGGCAATCGCCGAGATGGAGGACATCTTCCCTCAGGTGACCGTGGTCACACAGAACATTGACGGGCTGCACCAGGCCGCCGGGTCCACCGATGTGGTTGAACTGCATGGAAGCATCCGGCGCTACAAGTGCCTGGATGGCCGGCACACGGGCTTCACCCGCGCTGACCTGGCCAGCCAGGCCGAGTGCCCGCCGAAGTGTCCCCATTGCGGCGCGCTGATCCGGCCCGACGTGGTCTGGTTCGGAGAACTGCTATCGCCGGACGTTCTCGACCGAGCGTATGAAGTAAGCGAGCAGGCTGACGCCATGCTGGTGATAGGCACGTCGGGCGAGGTGCAGCCGGCCGCCTCGTTGCCCTTTCACGCCAGGCGGGCCGGGGCTCTGGTGGTAGGCACGTCGGGCGAGGTGCAGCCGGCCGCCTCGTTGCCCTTTCACGCCAGGCGGGCCGGGGCTCTGGTTGTAGACGTCAACCCAGACCGCGACCACGTTGCCCGAGTGGCGCACATCTTCCTGCAAGGGCCGGGAGGCGACGTGCTCCCCCGACTGGTAGAGGCATTGCGGGCCCTCCGATGAAGGGCACAGATGAGAGCGAGCTACACTCTATTGGTGCGACTATGGAACCAGAGATTCGAGCGCTGATCGCCGAGTTTGCTATGCGCAGGACGGGCCGTGAGCCGCAGACGCCGAGCGTGTGCGCGCCAGACCCCTGGGATTTGCAGGTCCGTTTCTCCCTGGCAGAACCGGGGCAGCAGGAGTTCGCCATTCGCAACCTCCGCGAGGGGGACGTTCGCTGGCTACTGGCATTCAGCCAGCAGCTGAGTGACCTTTCCAAGGACCTCTTCTCGCCGTATCCCTGGGGTGATGAGGCGGCCCTGGCCTCGGCCTTTCAGCATGCCATCAAACAGTCCGTAGAGAGGGTAGACGCATCCTACCTCCTGTTCGGCAACGGCGAACCTGTTGGCCACTTCTTCTTGTGGAAGGCTGGCGGCAATCCCCATTCGCTGGCGTGCGGCGTCCAATTGCCCGAACTGGGCGTGGCGATTGCCGATGCGCATCAGGGCCGGGGACTGGGCGGCCTGGCAGTCCGCCTTCTGCAGATAGTGGCCCGTACCCTGGGTGCCGATGGCGTTCAGCTCACAACGGCTATGTCCAACGCTGCCGGCTGGAACACCTACCTGCGGGCGGGATTCGAGTATGTGGGCATCACCCGGATCCCGCTGGATGTGGATGTGACCGCGGTTCTGGCCGGGGAGGCACAGGGCGCGCGCTGGCGCGACGAGAGGCTGATGGTCTGCGTCATCAATGAAGAGCGCCGAGATGCCATCCTGCGCTACCTTAGGACAACCCTGGTGGACGCGGCGTGACCGGGCTTACACAACGGCCGCGAGGGAACTCCATGTCTGACAAGATTCTGATCCGAGGTGGCACCCTGATCGTCCCACACGGGGAACTGCGCGGCGACCTGTTGATCCTCGGCGAGCGCATTGCTGCCATCGGCGCTGATCTGCCGACCGAGGGTGTTGACGAGGTGATTGATGCGACCGGCTGTGTCGTTCTGCCTGGCCTGATTGACCCGCACACGCATATCATGCTGGACACCGGGATCTACAAGACACCTGACGACTGGGCGATTGGCACGCGCACGGCGGCTTGCGGCGGGGTGACCACGGTCATTGACTTCGCCACGCAGTTTGCAGGGCAGGATGTGCGGCAGGGGCTTGTCGCTCGCATGCGTGAGATCGGCGATCAGGCGCAGGTGGACTACGGCCTGCACATGATGCTCACTGCGCTGCCCGCCAGCGACACGGAACTGGATCTCTGGATGGCGGACCTCCTGGATGCAGGAGTGAATTCGGCCAAGGTATACACGACGTATCGCCCGAATTACTACCAGGATGACGCGGCGCTCCTGCGGGTGTTTCGCGCGGCTGCCAGGTCGGGCGTGACGGTGATGGTTCACTGCGAGAACGATGCGCTGGTCTCCGCTGCCACTGCCGGGCTGATACATTCCGGGCAGACGTCGCTAGCCAATCACGGGCGGGCCCGCCCGGCGCTGGCCGAGGTGGAGGCAGCGCATCGGGTGCTGTTCCTTGCCGATCACGTCGCGGAATTCGGGGCGGTGGGGGAGCGTGCCGCGTCTTCCCTGCCGCTTCCGCGCAAACCGCGCCTGTATATCGTGCACTGCTCGGCCTCAGGCACTGTGGACCAGGTGACCCATGCACGAGCCGCCGGGGCGGATGCCATTGCTGAGACCACACCCCAATACCTGCTGCTGGACGAGACGATCTATTCCGGCGAGCATCCCGAATGGGGCATTATGCAGCCGCCCTTGCGGGCGCCGGAGGAGAAGCAGGCACTCTGGGCTCGGGTTGCGTCCGGCGCTATCGCGACAATCGGCACCGACCATTGCGACTACACGATCGGTCAGAAGCGGGAACACTCCGAGTTCACCACAACCCCCGGTGGTATTCCCGGCCTGGAGACAATGCTACCACTGCTTGCAACCTACGGGGTGGCCGCCGGTCGGATCACCTGGTCGCGTCTGGTCGAGGTGACCAGCGCCAATCCGGCGCGGATCTTCGGGCTGCCGCGCAAGGGCAGCCTGTGGCCCGGCTACGACGCGGACGTTGTCGTCTATGATCTCCGGGTGGAGGGGAGGATCGAGGCGGAGGCGCTGCACAATCTGGCTGGCTACACCCCTTATGAGGGCTGGCCTGTGAAGGGGCGCGTGCGCGAGGTCTTCTGCCGGGGCAGGTCTTTGGTGCGAGCAGCCGAGTTCATCGCGTCGCCCGGCTGGGGCCGCTTCGTGCGGGCCGGCGGCCTCGGTGCGTCTGCAGGACGGCTTCTCTGACGCGGGGCGGCGCATCTGTGCCAGCCCTACATGACGCCGGTCATTTGCAGGGCGGGCCGGTCTGCACTACAATCGAGTTGTACCCGAGAACCCGAACCCGGCGTGCAGGTTGGCTGGGCCGTGATTGACTGTAAGGAGGCGAGATCGAACACACGAATCTGTCTGAGTGCACCGCTATCGGCCATCTGCTATCAGCAATCTGCTAAAGGAGGAGTCTCGATGATCCGCGCCAAGTCTTGGGGCATCTTTGCCCTCGTGATTGCCCTTTCGATGATCGTCACCGCCTGCGCTCCGGCGCCAGCACCTACGGCGGCGCCTCAGGCGGCGCCCACGCAGCCTCCGGCCGCGACCCCGGTACCCCCGCCGACTCAGCCACCGGCTGAGCAGCCTGCACTGCAGATCCCGGATGTTGTGCCCGGCAAGTTCAATGTCGCCGGGGTGCTGATCGGCCCGCATGACGACGGAGGCTGGAGCCAGGCCCATTATGATGGCCTGATGTATATCCCGCAGGCTGTGCCGAACACACATGTGGCCTACGTGGAGAACGTGCCCGAGGGCGCTGAGGCTGAGCAGGTCATCCGCAGCCTGGCGCGCAAGGGCTTCGACCTGATCCTCACCACCTCGTTTGGCTACATGGATGCTACGGGTGCCGTGGCCGAGGAGTTCCCCGACCAGACATTCATTCATATCAGCGGTTACAAGACGAACAACAAGAACTTCGGCAACCTGTTCGGCGCCATGGAGAACATGAAGTACCTGGCGGGCATGGTCGCGGGTTCGCGCGCCAAGAAGGATGGCGTGCCCAAACTCGGCTATATCGCGACCTTCCCCATACCCGAGGAGTTGCGCCTGGGTAACGCGTTTGCCCTCGGTATGAGGAAGACCTGCCCGGAGTGCACGATGGACGTGCGCTGGATCAACACCTGGCATGATCCCGTGCTGGAGAAGGCAGCCGCCGAATCCCTGTTCGATGCGGGGGCTCAGGTCGTCTTCACGGGTGCTGATACCCCGGCTTCCGCTGATGTCGCGCAGGCAAAGGGCAAGTGGGGCATCACCTACGACTGGATCGGCTCCTGCAAGGTGGAACGCTGCCTGACCACCATCTACTGGGACTGGGGCAAGATCTACGCGAAGATCGTGCAGGGCTTGATTGACAAGACCTACAAGCCGGGCTTCGACTACTTTGATGCCGACAGCGGCGCCCTGGGGCTCTTCGGCTTCATGGAGGGCCAGCAACTCACAAAAGGCATGGCCGACCTGCCCCCCGAGGATATCCAGATGGTCAGGGACATTCTGGACAAGATGCTGAAGGGCGAGTTCACCCGCTTCGATGTCTTCGCCGGCCCAATCAAGGACAACAAGGGCAACATCGTTGTGCCGGCGGGCGAGAAGATGCAGCAGGCCGACCTGGACCAGTTCCCGCCCGGCGCGCCTGGCCTGGAATGCAAGTACTGCATGTACTGGTGGGCTGAGGGCATCACCGCCGAGCTGCCGAAACAGTAAGAACGACACAGAGTAGACGAGGAAACAGGGAGCAAATAGAAAGGGGGGTATGGCCCCTTTCTTCGCCCGCCTGTTTCCTTGTCTACCGCCTGATTTGATTGCCTTCCTGCTGAGGCCGCCATGCCCGACACTCCCAACGCCGTCGAGATGCGTGGCATCGTCAAACGCTTCCCCGGCGTCCTTGCCAACGACCATATAGACTTCGACTTGCGCCAGGGCGAGGTGCATGCCCTGCTCGGCGAGAACGGAGCGGGCAAGAGCACCCTGATGAACGTGCTGGCTGGCCTCTACAGGCCCGACGAGGGCGAGATCTTCATGAATGGGAAGCGGGTGCACTTCAGTTCCCCGCGCGACGCCATTCAGGCCGGGCTGGGCATGGTGCATCAACACTTCATGCTCGTGCCCTCCCAGACCGTCACAGAGAACATCATCCTTGGGCTGCCCGAGCCGCGCTTCTTCCTCCCGATGGCGGAGCTGGACCAGAAGATCGTCGCGCTGCAGGAGCGATATGGCCTCAAAGTCCACCCCAAGGCCAAGATCTGGCAGATATCAGTCGGCGAGCAGCAGCGCGTTGAGATCCTCAAGATGCTCTACCGCGGTGCCAGAGTCCTGATCATGGACGAGCCGACTGCCGTCCTGACTCCCCAGGAGGTTGACGAGCTGTTCGTCACGCTGCGCGCGATGGTCGCACAGGGCCATTCCATCGTCTTCATCAGCCACAAGCTGGATGAGGTGTTGGCGATCGCCAATCGCATCACTGTGTTGCGCGGCGGCAGGGTTACGGCGGCGGGCCTGGATGCCAGAGAGGCAACCAAAGCGCAACTGGCTCAATTGATGGTCGGCCGCCCCGTGGTTTTCACCGTCGAGAAGGGCCCGGCGCAGTATGGGCCGGTGGTGCTGTCCGTCGAGGGCGTCTGCGCCGAGAACGATCGCGGCGTGCCCGCGCTGCGCGATTTCTCGCTCCAGGTGCGGGCAGGGGAGATCGTCGGCATCGCGGGCGTGGCCGGCAACGGGCAGAGCGAGTTAGCCCAGGTGATCACCGGGCTGCGCAAGTGCACCTGCGGCCGCGTTATCATCAATGGGGAGGATGTCGCCAACCGGGACCCGCGCGCGGCCATCAAGCGGCGTGTGGCTCACGTGCCCGAGGATCGCACTGGGGTGGGCAGTTCCCCTGGTCTGAGCCTGGCCGATAATCTGATCATGAAGAGCTACCGGGAGCCGCCCGTGTCCAAGGGCTGGGTTCTTAGCCGGCCTGTGATCCGTCAACAGGCGAATGAACTCAAGACGGCCTTCGACATCGTCGCGCCGTCGGTGGATGTGCAGGCGCGGCTTCTCTCCGGCGGCAATTTGCAGAAGGCCATCCTGGCGCGCGAGATGTCGGCGGGGCCGAAGCTGATTGTGGCTGTGCAGCCAACCCGCGGCCTGGATGTGGGGGCCATTGAGGCTGTGCAGCGCGTGCTCCTCCGGGAACGCGACCAGGGCACAGCGATCCTGCTGATCTCGGAGGAACTTGAGGAGATCATGTCGCTGTCGGACCGCATCATCTGCATCTACGAGGGGAGGAACATGGGCGAGGTGAAGGCCGAGGAAGCCACGCTCACCGACCTGGGGCTGATGATGGCCGGCACGCCGCGGGGTGGCAAGGCGACGGGGTAGGGGGCGTCTATGGCTGTCAGCGAATCCGCTCCGCGAGGCTTCCGTTTCCCCTTTGCCGTGCGCGTTGAGCGCCGCCTGGAGGTGCCCAAGTGGCTGCCAGCCGCGATCTCCGTCGGTGCGCTGGTGGTGGCGTTTGCCATCGGCGCCGTCGTGATTGCGGCTGCAGGCGGCGAACCGATCCGGTCCTACCGGCACATTGTCAAGGCCGCTTTCGGCAGCGCGGGCGTACTCAATGACACTATGGTCAAGGCCACCCCGCTGATTCTGGTCGGTCTGGCGTGTGCGCTGGCGTTTCGCATGCGGTTGTGGAACATCGGCGCTGAAGGTCAGTTCTTCCTGGGCGCGTGGGGTGCCAGCGCGATTGTGCTGGCGCCGGTCCTGCCGGCGGACACGCCGCGCGTCATCATGCTGGCCACAATGGCGGCGGCAGGCTTCGTCTGCGGTGCGGTGTGGGGCTTTGTGCCGGGCTATCTGAAGGCCAAACTCAACGTGAACGAAATCATCACTACCCTGATGATGAACTATATTGCCTCTCTGTGGGTCTTGTACTGGGTCTTTGGCGCCTGGAGCGAGGCAGGCTTCCAGATGTCGCCGCAATTCCCCAAGAGCGCGTGGCTGCCCAGGCTGCTGGATTACGCGGGGCAGGTGCCGGCCTTCCGCGGTATGACGCTGCACCTGGGCATCCTGTTTGGCCTCATCGCGACGGTCCTCGTCTGGTTCCTGATCTATCGGAGCCGGTGGGGATACGAAATTCGCCTGATCGGCGACAATCCGCGTGCGGCCAACTACGCCGGCATAGACATCGTCCGTAATTCCGTCCTGGTGATGATGTTGTCGGGTGGGCTGGCCGGGCTGGCGGGTATGTCGGAGATTTCGGGGGTGGTGCACCGGCTGCAAGGGGCCATTTCGCCCGGCTACGGCTTTACCGGCATCATCATCGCCTGGCTGGCCAAGCTCAACCCCTTCGCGGTGGTGCTGGTCTCGGTATTGTTCGGCGGGTTGCTCCAGGCCGGGCGCGAGATCCAGCCCTCCGGGGTTCCGCGCATGTTGCAGGGTATCATTCTCTTCTGCGTGATCGCCAGCGATGTGTTGCTCAGATATCGCGTGCGTGTTGTGCGGCGCTGACGCCAGGTTGCAGGGTGCCCGCGTCTGCGCCAACTATCGGCTTTTCTGGCCTGACAATGCAGGAACGTACGGACAGGTAGGGAAGACGGCGTGATTGACTGGATCGTTATTTTACAGGCGGGCATTGCCACCGGCACCGTGTTGCTCTTCGCCTCGATCGGAGAACTTCTCGCTGAGCGCTCAGGGGTGCTGAACCTGGGCGTCGAGGGGATGATGCTGATCGGCGCAATGACGGGCTATCGTACGGCGCTGGCAACCGGCAGTCCGTGGCTGGGTCTGCTTTACGGCATGCTCGCGGCGGGCGCGCTGAGCGTGCTGCACGCCCTGGTGACGGTCAGCTTCCAGGCCGACCAGGTTGTCAGTGGGCTGGCGATCAACTTCGTGGGCATCGGCCTGAGCATGGTCCTGGGTGAGGGGTTGAGCAAGGCGGGCGCAGTGTCGTTGCTCCCTGTCGTCACTGTGCCGGTCCTTGCGCGCCTTCCCGTCATCGGGCCGATCATGTTCACCAACCACAACCCGATGGTCTATCTGGGCTACCTGCTGACGCCGGCGGTGTGGTTCTACATCAATCGCACGCGGCCTGGTCTGCACCTGCGCGCGGTGGGAGAGTACCCGGCCGCCGCCGATGCGCTGGGCATCAACGTCTATAGTTTGCGCTATCTCTACGTCTTGATCGGTGGGCTGCTGGCTGGCCTGGCAGGAGCGACCATCAGCCTGGCCGTTTCGCCGGGCTGGTTCAGCGAGTTGACGACCGGGGGACAGGGCTGGATTGCCGTGGGGCTGGTCATTTTTGCGCAATGGGATCCGTGGCGGGCGGCGGCTGGCAGTTATATGTTCGGCGCACTCCGGCGGCTGATCCTTGACCTGCAGGGTCCGCCTCTGTTACTGGGGTTGGCCAACCCCTTCTACTACATGCCCAAGCTCGGCTTCTTCCTGCAGATGGTGCCTTATGCGCTGGTCATCCTGATCCTGGTCATCGGCTCGCGTGAGGCGCTGCGCAAGCGGCTGGGCGCCCCGGCAGCGCTGGGTATCCCCTATGTGCGCGGCGAGCGAGGCCTGTAGAGAAAGAGAGCACTTGCTCCGCCAGCCATCTTCTGCTATTCTTGTCTACTGACGATGCCGAAGTACAAGATCATCCTCAACCCGGTTGCCGGGCGTGGAGCCGGCGCGAGGGTCAGGCCGACAATTGAGCGGACGCTTGGGCAAGCCGGCGCGGCGTTCGAGATCATGGAGACTCGACGCCCGGGCGACGCGGTCCAACTGGCGCGCGGGCTGCGCCTGAGCCCTGAGGATGTGGTCGTCGCGGTGGGCGGGGACGGCACGGCCCACGAAATCGTCAACGGGCTGGTGCAGGCAGCGCAGGAGCGCGGGGATTGGGCCAGGGGCCTGCCTGTTGGCCCTCTGGGCCTTGTACCTATCGGCACGGGCAACGATCTGGCCTGGGGGTTGGGCCTGCCTGAAAACGACCCTGAGACGTCCTGTCGCATCCTCCTGGCCGATCACCGGCGCCTGGTTGACCTGGGTCAAGTCACGGACGAAAATGGACGGACCGAGATCTTCCACAATCACCTCGGCGGGGGTTTCGAGGCGGCCGTCGCAATCGAGAGCACGAAACTGCGCCGCCTGCGCGGCATGCTTCTCTATCTGGTCGCGCTGGTGCGAATTGTTCCGCAGTACCACCATCCGATCCCTATGACCATCCGCTACGGGGAGACCATGTTCACCCGCCCGATGCTGGAGGTTGCGACGGCAAACGGCGGGCGGACCGGCCGGACTTTCAAGATCGCGCCTGATGCCCGCCCTGACGACGGGCAGTTGGACCTGGTCTTGGCTTCCAGTTCATCCATCCCGCGCATCTTCTGGCTGGTGCCCCACTTCATGCGCGGGACCCATGTCACGAAGACCAAGTACGTGCAGATGGATCGCACGACGCACCTGCTGGTCAACGCGCCGGGCGGCATACCGGTGCATCTGGATGGCGAAATCTATCGCGCCGATGCCCACAATCTGGAAGTCCACGTGCTTCCTGGCCGGCTGCAGGTCGTAGGCAAGCCAACGGCGCCGTAGGAGGGAGCCGCATGACGGCCGAGCCGCAGTTGATTGTCTTCGCGGGGATGCCCGGCACCGGAAAGAGCAGCCTGGCCCGTGCGGTGGCTCGCGAACTGCGGGCGGTCTACCTGGACAAAGCCACGATCAAGGACGGCGCGCTTGCCCTGGCTGAGAAGATGAAACTCGATCAGGGGCAGAAACTCGCCGGCCCCCTTTCCTATGAGTTGTTGGTGGACCTGGCGCGCGATAACTTGTCGGTGGGCCTGTCGGTTGTTCTGGACAGCCCTGCTGCCTATCAGGTCTTTCGTGACCGGGTGAAGGCACTGGCGCGCGCGGCAAAGGTGGAGCTACGGCTGATCGAATGCATTTGCACCGATGAGAGGCTGCTGCGCCAGCGGCTGGAAAGCCGCAGCCAGGACCTGCCCGCCTATCGTGCGCGCGACTGGAACACCTACCAGCGCGATATGGCCCAGTTCGAGCGGCTCACGGAGCGGCGACTCGTAGTTGATACGGCCGAATCGCTGGCCGTCAATCTGCGCAAGGTGCTGGCCTATCTCGGTCGTGCCTAGGAGCACATGGTCCCATGCCTGCCATCCAAGTTGTGCTGTTCGATCTGGGCGGCACGTTGCTGCACTACGAGAATCCCCCCGAGTATACACTTGAGAAGCTCAACCTCAAGGCGTTGCACGCCCTGCTGGCTGCGGCGATAGGGGCGGGTGCGAGGGTGCCCGATGTCGAACTCGCCGTGCGGGCTGTCGCGCGCATGGCAGCCGTCATGGAGGCCAAGGCCAGGCGCACCGGCTACGCCAACACGGCCGAGAACATCATCCAGGAGGGACTGGAGGCGGTGGGCGTGAGGCTGTCCGCCAGGGCCTGGGAGGCCGGGATCGCTGCCTACTATCGCACCATTTCGAGCGCTGCCAGGCCGGTCGCCGGGGACGCGCGGGCCGTGCTTGCCAGTCTCAGCGAGCAGGGCCGGGGGCTGGGCCTGGTGTCAAATACCTTCTGGGCGCCGGCGATGCACGATGCAGACCTGGCCCGCTTTGGGCTGCTTGAGTTCTTGCCTGTGCGCGTCTATTCCTATGCCGCCGGGGTGGTGAAGCCGCACCCCAACATCTACCGGCAGGCGCTCGACGCCCTGGATGTGGCCCCCGCAGAGGCGATCTTCGCGGGAGACCGGCTGGCGGTAGACGTGGCCGGTCCTCAGAAACTCGGTATGCGGGCTGTGCTGATCGCCTCTCCCTATCGCGTCGAAGAGGACCCGGAGGTCAAGCCCGACGCCGTCATCGGTTCCATTGATGAACTCCCCCGCGTGGTGGAGGAGTGGGAGCGTGCCCTGGAGATCCGCGCTCCCTGACCGAACCCTCACGGGTAACCTGCTACAAAGTCGTTGCTGCCAGCCCAAACAGACGTCCATCGAGAGAGGACCCATCCATGCCTGGTCTTTCACTGACCTCTTCCCTGCGACTGAGCCGGCGGCGATTCCTGATGCTTGGCCTGGGAGGGCTGGCGGGCGGTGTTGTGGCGGCGTGTTCCGGGGATGGCCCGGCAGCGGAACAGGGCGCGGCGGGCGCGCCGGCCGCCTCTACGTCAACCGGTTCGACAGCCCCTTCGCCGGCAACCTCGACGGCTACGGGGCGCGGCAGCGCGGCCTCGCCCACGGTTGAGCCGGCTGCTTCTCCTACGCCGCTGGGTGCGGCGCCCCCCGGGACGTTGCTGAGCAACGAGAACGTCCCGGGATTCTATGTCCGCTACTACCAGCCCTTCCCCGCGCCTGATCCCGCGGCCTGGCAACTCGTCGTCGAGGGGCTCGTAGACGCGCCGGCCAGGCTGACGCTCGAACAGGTCCTGAAGGAACTGGACCACAAAGAGCAGAACACCCGCATGAAGTGCGTCGAGTGTTGGTCCAGCCGGGCCGTCTGGGGCGGTTTTACCTATGGGGCGCTGGCTGCCCTGGTCAGGCCGAGGCCAGACGCGACGCATCTGCGTTTCGACTGCGCCGACGGCTACTGGGAGGTGCTGCCTGTCAGCGAACTGCAGCGGGAGGGCGCGTTGTTCGTCACGCACATGAACGGCATACTGGTGCCGGCAAAGTACGGCGCGCCCCTGCGCATGATCATCCCCTGGCTGTACGCTTACAAGGGGGCCAAGGCGATCACCAGGCTGACGTTTCAGGACCGAGGGGGGCCGGGCTACTGGTCTACTGTGGGGCCGTATACGGTAGACGGGGCTATCCAGGCCGGGCGGGACTACCCGCTGGACATCGGAGAGCCGCGCGAGATCCAGGGCGGGGAGATCACGGCCTACTGAACCGACCGGGGCGGCGGCCCTGAGCGGAGTCCTGCCATGTTTCGGCGGTGCGGGGCGGCGGGCCCTATTGGCGGAGCGCCCGCTCGAGCAGCTCCTTCACGACGGCCGGGTTGCCCTTACCGCGTGTTTCGCGCATGACCTGGCCCATGAGCCAGGCCAGGACTTTCTCAGCGCCCGCCCGGTATTTGGCCACTTCTGCCGGGTAACGTGCCAGGACCTCGTCTACTACGCTGGCCAGGGCCTCGGCGTCGCTGACCTGGGTGAGTCCCAGTTCGGCGACGATCTCGGGTGCGCGACGGCCGCTCGCGAACATGACATCCAGTACCCGCTTGGCGCTGTTCGGGCTGAGCTGACCGGCGCCAACCATGACCAGCAGATCGCCGAGCGCAGCAGGGGAGACCCTGACCGCCTCGATGCTGAGGCCGCTGGCGTTCATGAGCCGGAACAACTCGCCTACGATCCATTTGGCGACGGTCGTGGCCTCGGCCCGGGGGTCCCGGTCTCGGGTTTCCCGCACGGCCGCCTCGAAGTAGTCGGCCACGGCACGGTCAGCGGCCAGCACGGCCGCATCTCTGCGCTCCAGTCCCAGGTCGCGTACGAAACGCGCGATCCGGGCATCCGGCAGTTCGGGCAGGCGCGCCGCGATCTCGTTGACCCACTCCCGCGCCACGGCCAGCGGCGGGAGGTCCGGTTCGGGGAAGTAGCGGTAGTCGTGCGCCGTCTCCTTGGTCCGCTGGACGAAGGTGCGCCCGTGCTCCTCATCCCACCCCATGGTGACCTGCATCACCCGCTCGCCGGCCTCCAGCAGCGCGATCTGGCGGGCCACCTCGTATTCCAGGGCCGCTTTCACAGACCGGAAGGAGTTCAGGTTCTTGACCTCGACCTTGGTGCCGAACGCGGCCTGGCCGGCGGGCCGCACGCTGACATTGGCCTCGCACCGCATGGCGCCCTTCTCCATGTCGGCGCTACTCACCTCCAGGTAGCGCAGGATCTGTTGGAGTTTCACCAGGTAGATGCGCGCCTCCTCCGGGGAACGGATGTCCGGCTCGGTGACGATCTCCAGCAGCGGCACGCCCGCCCGGTTGAGGTCCACCAGCGCGTAACTGCCGCGGCCCTGGCGGAGCCGCGTGTCTGCCGCCGCACTGCCGCCGTGCACCAGTTTGCCCGTGTCCTCCTCCAGGTGGGCGCGCGTGATCCCGATCCGCTTGACTCTACCCTCGACTTCCACCTCGATCCATCCGTCGCGACAGAAGGGCAGTTCGTACTGGCTGATCTGGTACCCCTTGGGCAGGTCGGCGTAGTGGTAGTTCTTGCGCGCAAAGACCGCGTGCTCGGAGATCGTGCAATTGAGAGCCAGCCCGGCCAGGATTGTCTTCTCCACGGCCGCGCGATTGATCACCGGAAGGCTGCCAGGCAGGGCCGTACACACCGGACAGACGTGGGTATTGGGCGCCGCGGACGCGTAGTCCGCGCTGCACGCGCAGAACATCTTGGACCGGGTGAGGACCTGGGCATGGACTTCCAGGCCGATGATGGTTTCGTATGCGGTCATGATCTTCGCTTTTCCAGAGTCAGGCTGTTGGCTTTGGCGTTGCCAGATCGCGCCAGCGAAACGCCCGCGCGTGGCTCTTGCCTACCCGTGTCTCCTCACAAACCGTCCCATGCGCTCCAGCGCTTCTTCGATCTTGTCTCTTGCTGTGGCGTAGCACATGCGCACATAGCCCTCGCCGCCCAGGCCGAACGCCGGGCCGGGCACGCAGGCCACCTGCTCCTCCTCCAGCAGCGTCCAGGCGAACTGATCGGAGGTCATGCCGCTGACACGGATGTCCGGGAAGGCGTAGAACGCGCCGCGCGGCTCGAAGGTCGGCATGCCAATGCTGTTCAGCCCGTCCACGAGCAGCCTCCGCCGCACGTCATACGACTCGCGCATCGCCAGAACCGCCTCCTCGGCGCGCGGGTCGGTGAGAGCCGTGATCGCCGCCACCTGGGCTGTCGTCGGCGCCGACATAATGGTGTACTGGTGGATCTTACGCATTGCGGCCAGGATATCGGCCGGGGCCAGGGCAAAGCCGAGGCGCCAGCCGGTCATGGCGTAGTCCTTGGAGAATCCGCCGATGATGATGGTCCGCTCGCGCATGCCCGGCAGGCTGCTGAAGGTGATGTGCGGGGCAGCGTAGACCAGCCGATCGTAGATCTCGTCGGAGATGACCAACAGGTCGCGCCGCGCAGCCACGGCTGCGATCTCGAGCATCCGCTCCCGGTCGAGGACGGCGCCGGTGGGGTTGTTGGGGTAACTGATCAGGACGGCCCTGGTGTGCGGCGTGAGCGCGGCCTCTACCTGAGCGCCTGTGACCTGGAAGGTGTCTTCCACGCGGGTCGCGATCGGCACGGGGGTGCCGCCCGCAAAGATCACCTCCGCCTCGTAAGAGACGAAGCAGGGCTGCGGGATGATTACCTCATCGCCGGGGTTCAGGATGGCGGTCAGCGCCAGGTAGAGCGCCTCCGAGCCGCCCACTGTGACCAGGATCTCGTCCTCCGGATCGTAGGACACGCCGTAGAGCGCGGCCCACTTGGCCGAGATGGCCTGGCGCAATTCCAGGATGCCGGAGTTCGAGGTGTAGCGGGTCTCGCCGCGGTTGAGGGAGGCGATGCCGGCCTGACGGATCACGTCGGGGGTCACGAAATCGGGCTCGCCGATTCCCAGTGAGATCACGTCATCCATCGTGGCGGCGATGTCGAAGAACTTGCGGATGCCGGAGGGCGGCACCGCAGCCACCCGGCGGGAAATGCGATTGGACATTCGTCGGTTCCTTGCAGTCAGATGGTATTGAGACGCCTGACGCGCATCGCGCAGAGCCGCCTGCTCCGGCCCCATGGCAGCGATGTCCCATGCATCGGTCTCCTCATGCCAGCGCAACCGGTAGCAGTGGCCATCCTCGCCTGTGACGTCGAACTCCAGCCCCTCCGGAGTGCGTGCCCGCCGCCGTATCTCGACGACCTCCAGCCAGCGCCCCTCCCATTCGAACGCCATCGGCCGCTCAGGGTAACTGACGCCTGCATAACAACGCACGTTGACCATGGGTTTCCCCGTCATTCTGTCCGGCCGATTCAGCGACACCACACAAGATCCGGTCCAACGCGGCACTCCGCGCGCGACCGGGCGGATCGGGCCTCCAATGTCTAGCCTCCAGCGCGCAGGGTCGGCTTTCTCCTGTGCCAATCCGTTGCCTGCTCGTAGGCATAGCCGGCGCGCAGGATGATCTCCTCCTGGAACGGCCCGGCGATCAACTGCAGGCCAACCGGCAGGTCGGCCTCGTCGAAGCCACACGGCAGCGACAGGCCACAGATGCCCGCCAGGTTGACAGACAGGGTGAAGATGTCCGACAGATACATGCTGAGCGGATCGCCGACCTTCTCGCCGATGCGGAAAGCGGTGGTCGGCGTCGTCGGACAGGCGATCACATCCACCTGTTCCAGGGCGTGTTCGAAGTCCTGCCGGATCAGTGTGCGGATCTGCTGGGCCTTCAGATAGTAGGCGTCGTAGTAGCCCGCGCTCAACGCGTAGGTGCCCAGCATGATGCGCCGCTTGACCTCTGGCCCGAACCCCTGGCCACGCGTTTTCCGATAGCCGTCCCACAGCGTCTCGCCGGGGACCGATAGCCCGTAGCGGATGCCGTCGTAGCGGGCCAGGTTGGCGGATGCCTCGGCGGGGGCGATCAGGTAGTAGACGGGCAGGGCCAGGTCGGTGTGCGGGAGGCTGATCTCGCGCACTTGTGCGCCGAGTTCGGCAAGCACGCCGATGGCGCGGCGCACGGCCGCTTCCACCCCGGGCTGGATTCCCTCGACGAAATACTCCTTCGGGACACCGACCCGCAGGCCGGTCAATTCGGGCCCGTCCGAGCGCGAAGACCTGTCCGGCCTGAGCCCGGTTACGTAGTCCGGCACAGGCAGGTCCATGCTCGTGCTGTCCCGGCGATCGTAACCCGCGATCGCCCCCAGCAGGATCGCCGCATCGGTCACATCTGTCGCAAAGGGTCCGATCTGATCCAGAGACGACGCGAACGCCACCAGCCCGTAGCGGCTGACGCGCCCATAGGTAGGCTTGAGGCCCACAACGCCGCAGAAAGCCGCCGGCTGGCGCACGCTGCCGCCGGTATCGCTGCCCAGGGCGCCCAGGCATTCACCTGCCGCCACCGCCGCCGCGCTGCCGCCACTCGATCCGCCGGGCACGCGGCTCAGATCCCAGGGGTTGCGGGTGGTGAAATAGGCCGAGTTCTCGGTGCTGGAACCCATGGCGAACTCGTCGGTGTTCGTCTTGCCCAGGATTACCGCGCCCGCGGCGCGGAGCCTGTCCACCACGGTCGACTGGTAAGGGGCGATGTAGCCGTCGAGGATCTTGGAGCCGGCGGTAGTACGGACCTCTTTGACGGTGATCACGTCCTTGATCGCCAGCGGTATGCCGGTGAGCAGGGGGAGGCTATGGAGGGTGCCCGCCGCGCGCGCGGTGCTGATGGCGGCGTCGGCTTCGGCTGCCTCTTCCAGGGCGACATCCGGGGTCAGGGTCAGATAGGCCCGCACATCGTTGTCCACAGCGTAGATGCGATCCAGCAGGGCACCCGTGAGTTCGGTCGCTGTGATCTCGCCCGCCCGCAGCAGGCGGGCAGCCTCGTGGATCGTCAGTTCGTGAAGCAAGGTCATCTCACTCTTTCGGTCGGGAGGCGGTCAACACAGGCATACGGCCGCCGCGGGACGGTTTCCCGCCTGCGCTGCGACTCACTCGCCGCCCTCGAGGATCGCGCGGACGCGGAAGCACCCTT
>FWPV01007044.1_pt1 | contig 20859 bp, 14 predicted proteins | sample 2228371 | NCBI WGS metagenome assembly FWPV01 (sample SAMEA103939776, study PRJEB20133) | metagenome | reverse complement strand
ACTATTCAAATTTTAGCTCGTCGTACGTTGTTCACGCTTTAACCTGTTAGGCCGGCGGGTATGAAACCCCGCCCTCCGTCATTAAACTATTTTAATTTTAGCTTATCGTACGTTGTTCAGGCTTTAGCCTGTTTCAATATGGCGGGTATGAAAACCCGCCCTCCGTCATTAAACTATTCAAATTTTAGCTCGTCGTACGTTGTTCACGCTTTAGCCTGTTTCAAACCGGTGGGTAGGAAAACCCGGCTTCTGTCCGTAGGTTATTCAACTTGTCTTAAGTTGTTCAGGCTTTAATTTTTGGAAAAAACCTTTGACAACGTGTCATGTCCAGGAACGCCAACGACGAGACATCTTAAATTGAAATATTGGTAATTAATTGATAATATTAAATATATAAAAATATTTGGTTAAGAAAAGAATCATTCATTTGTCATTTCTTAGGAAAATGTTTTTTTCCCATCTTTAAGTTAACGATAATACCTTTTTGGGGGGAAAGGGTTACTATAATCCCCTTTACCTATGAATCCTTTTTTAACAGTAATCCATCTAACACCATCGCAAGGTGTTGCGCTTGATAAAGACGGTCGTATGGTCGCAACAATTCGTCAGAGATTTTTCGGCTTTGTGGAGCAGTGACCATTTCTACTAAAGCATTAACCATACCTATTTCATCCTCCGGTTTGCAGAGCTTTACCCAGGGAAATTTCTCCAGCAATTCTCGGGTATCGGAAACATTGCTAACCGCCAATATCGGCTTTTTCGACCCCAAATACTCGAACGTTTTTCCGGGGATAAAATGGGCATCTCTATCATGACAGGCGATCAAGATCAACGCATCGGCTTGCATTAAAATTTCCAGAGCGCGGCGATGAGTCTGATAACCATGATACTCAATGATTTGGTCAAGGCCGAAATAATTTACTTTTTCCCTGAAATTTCCGAGGGCATCGTAACCAACGAAATCGAACTTGATGCGTTTCATCAGTTCTGGTTGTTGAGCCTGCAATCGTCGCAGGGCTGCTAACAATGGAGTGGGATTGCTGAAACGGGTGATGGAGCCGCTATGGCAGAATATGAATCGATATTCATTAGCTGGCTTTTGCGTCAGCGGATAATCGGCCGGATCAAAGCCATTGGAGATCAAATGAAATTTCTTTGCATCGACTTGTTGCTGCAGAAAATCCTCAAGAATCCCTTGGATGACGCATACCACCGCATCTGCGGCAAGGAGCACTTTTTTTTGTAGTTTTTTTTGCATTCGCCGATGCCAAGAAGTTGGTTGGTGCACCACCACGCTGTCGCTCCAGGCATCGCGGAAATCGGCGACCCAGGGTAGTCGATATTTTTGGGCCAAGTCGCGGCCCAACAGGTGTACAGAATGCGGCGGCGAGGTGGTGAGGATGGCATCGTAAGCGCCGCCGGCTAGCAGTCGATGAGCAGCCCGCTTGGCCAGCGGTAACCAGAGAACTTTACTGTCTGGCACTAAAAAGAACGGTAACAACTTGTTATTAATATAACCCAGCCATTTTGCGCGCAACGAACCATCATCCTTCGCTAAATTGGGATTTTGATTCTTCGCCAAATCAGGATTTTGTTGTGAGCGCTGCCAGCGCTGCAGGCGTAATTCTTTCATGAGTTGCAAGATTCGCTGTGGGTCCAACGAACCAGCGCGGATCACAGGAACCGTTGCAATTTCCTCCAGTAGGCTGGTATCCTGCGCCCAATAGGCAATGGGCTTGACCGTCAGCACCGTCGGCTGCCAACCGAACTGGGGCAGATATTTGGCGAACTTTAGCGGCCGCTGCGCCCCGCCCATTCCCAACGGCGGAAAATAGTAAGATATGATCAGTACTTTTTTCATGCGATAGTATATATACAGGATTTGAACCAAAAGAAAAAATAGTCGTTCAACCCGGAACGGGTGACATGATGAAATTTTTCAATAAGATATGGGAAAGTCGGCATAGCCGTAGTCCGTATAAATGTTTCTCTACCTCTGATTCGTATAGAGTTTGCATAACCATGATAATTTTTATATGCGTTAGCGGCGCCTGGTATCCGTTCCACCGCAGAGCGATGGAACAAGATTGATTTTTCCAGCTTTTAAATCTCGTTCATAAACGTTTCAACTATCGTACATTTAGTCTCCAGCCTCACCATCAGATCTTTCAATCCCAACGCCAATACTTTTCGATTGGCGATTTCTCTTGCCATTTTCTCTCGATTCCATCTGCCGCCGGCGGTTTTCACCAACCGCGCCACATCTCTTTCGCCATCATCAACGCAAAGGGGCATCATTTTATTCAGGGGAATTTTTTCTCCGAGACCAGCCTTTCTCGTCCAAAATTATTTCGCTGTTGGTGATTCTATGGAATTCTTCCGGATCATCTTTGATGGTACCATCCGTTTGCGAACTGGCGCAATCTTATCTTCTCTTTTATTTTTGTAAAGAGCCAACGGACATTGCACCAGGGATTGCGCAGCATGCCTTGCCAACGCGCCGCCACTTTGGCATAGATGGGTCGAACCGTGCGCTGTGCCAACAGCCGCATACAACGGATGTGGATGATCTGATAAGCATGCGAGGCCAAGCGATCGGTGGGATGAAGATCATAGCGCGTCCAATAACCACAGTCCCATCGTCGCCAATTCTTGATGATGCTTCTGAGGCCTATGTCACATCGTTGCCAATCATCGGGGGTGCCAAAATAATCGGCAAAATCCAGAGCCCCTAACAAGGCGAAGACATGGCCGTTGAATACGTGTGAAGGCGGCTGGGTGGGATATTCTTCGAACCAGCGACTGCCGTCGGGCAAATAGTCCACGGCGCCGCCTTCGGAGACAGGAAAATCCAGGGCGCGAATGGCTCCCCGTGCCACTTCCAGATACAGGTCTTGTGGCTGCAACAGATAACATCTCAACAGGAGGGAAACACCTTCCCCCTGGGCCATCGCCGAAATCCATGGCGCCTTAGGCCCATAGAAGTAGAGATCATAATCATAAATCCACGCGAGGATTCCCGACCGCCATGGCTGAACATGCTCCGTAAGCCATTTTGCACAGGCAAAGGCACGGCAAAGATGGATTTCCTTTTTGTTATTGACATATTGCTGGAGTGAGTACAGGCCGTATTGGGCAATGGTGATGGGATTATAACGCAACCCAAGATCATGACTATAGAGCACCCGCGGCAATCCAGCCTCATCATAATCATAGGATTTGAAATCTTCGATGCCGCGCCAATTAAATGGGTAATATAGGTCAATACTCATAGATGAGCATTTAATAATAGTTTTAAAATCACTATCACCCCCATCATCGAGTCTTTTCTTTTTTAGCAGCGGGTCAAAAGGTATTACCGTGATCTTACCGCCTCTGAATCATTCTATTTAAAAATAAGCAAATAATCAGGAAATGGCAAGCATCTTTTATTTTTTACGCCAGATATATAAAATTATAGCTCACCAGAGATGTTCATCATTTATTCCCATGTCATCCCATTCGGGTTGTCTTTATAAAAGATAATCTTTCTTCACCCGTTTCATACTATTAAATAGATTCAGCCGCGTTCCTGGAAAATCAGCCTCGAGTTGATCCAATAGATCTTTGATGTATTGACGTTTGGAAGTGCCATCGCTGGGGCATTGCTGAGAAAAAGTCGGTATGGATAGCTGTTGGTAAATCGTTTTGATCAGCGTTTCTTCGACAAAGATCAACGGCCGCAGTAGATGATATTTCCCACCCATGACCCTGAGCTTGGGCGGCGAAGTGCTGATCTCCCGGCCGAAGATCATGTTGAGTAACAGCGTCGCCACCAAGTCGTCTTGATGGTGTCCGAAGACGATTTTATTGCAGCCGAACGAGTCGGCGGCCGCGAAGATTTGCTTGCGGCGGATACGGGCGCAAAGGAAACAGGGATTCTCGCGATTCTCCTCGCTGTGAGCATATGGGCCAATACGAGAACGAACGATTTTGCCAGCCACACCCAATTGTCGCCAATAATCTTTAATCGTGGCGATGCGTTGTTCCGCTGCGTCGGCAAAACCCATGTCAACATAAACCGCCCGAAGTAAAATATCGCTGCCATAAACGGGCAGACGTTCCCTGAGCAGCTGGAGCAATAGCATCGAGTCGGCGCCACCGGAGACCGCCACCAAGACCCGATCGCCCGAGGCGAACATGCGATATTCCCACACCGCTTTATCGATGCGGCTGAAGAGGGCTTTCTTGAGATCGGCTCGTTTCATGCTGTTCTAAAGATGATAGAGCCAGCCGTCAATGGCGGCTGATCTTTTCCATTTCTTCGCGGATAGCAGCGCATAATTCCTCCGGCTCGTTGCTGCCGATGATGAAATGTTTGCCGGAGGTCAAAGTCAGTTTTACGCCTTTGGTTGGAGAAATGTTATACATCCAGCCAAGGGGCGTCCAACGGATGCCCCAACCCCAGTACCAAGGCAGCTTGATGCGCTCACAGGCGGAGATATCCACAACGCGGATCTCCTTGCCGATCATCCCCTGACCAAAGTAACACTTGACCAATCCGTGTTTTACCTCCACCGTCAAAGAATAGAACAGCACCCCCAGGACGATGAATAGACAGAGCAACCCATAATGGAACATGGTGAACTTTTCCAGCGGCACCGTGGCGTAAAGAATCACCGCAAAGATGATGATGGGCAAGATGACCCAATAGCCGGTTTGGGTGTTCTTATAGGCAATCATGATTTCCTCCCAATTTGAATCATGGATTCTATGTGAACTTTCATTAGCATCATCGTGTTATGTCGAGGTGTGCCAGTGACGAGACCTCTTTTGCTATTATTGCGTTAACTATTTGTTAATATTGTATATATTGAATACTTGCCCCATATAAGTTTCATGGTTTATTGCCCTTTTTTTACAGGCTTTGTTTTCACACGCCCAATAGTCCTCGAAAAACTTACCTACGATTATGTTGGCTAAAGCTCTCATCAGCACTGGTTTATTTCTATTAGTTGTTGTATACCCAAAAAAACAAGCCCGACAACCGGCCAAATGGACTGGCAATCACCGCATCGAAACAGAACCACCATCCTCACGAAACTTGCCATCGAGCGGCACAAAGTTGTGCTTAACATTACAAACCTTTTCACAAATTCGCAATGATTTTATCATTGAATTTTACTTTTCTTTTCGATAGATTAAAAATAGTTTTAGCAATTAACCATTCATCGCCATGATAGCCTGACGAAGAGATATGTCCGTAATCATCTGCAAAAGAACGAATCAACAATGTCGCCATTCTCACCTGCGATCCGACAAGGAGGTTTCGCATGAAAATCTTCAAGCTATTTATCATTACTACTGCTACTATTATAGCTTTATCCCTCTGCCATCAGGGAGCCAAAAAGCAGACCCTCTCTTATCCCCCAACCCCAAAAATCGACCATGTCGATGATTATTTCGGTACCAGGGTAGCCGATCCTTATCGCTGGTTGGAGGATGATACCTCCTCAGCAGTAGCCGCGTGGGTGGCGGCGCAGAATGCGATGACCCTGCCGTACCTGCATAACATTCCTTTTCGCGAAAAGATCAAGGCGCGCCTTACCGAATTATACAATTATCCGCGCTACTCCAATCCCTTTCGCGCCGGCGCTTATTATTTCTTCAGCAAAAACGACGGACTGCAGAATCAATCGGTGATCTACTATCAAAAGGGTTTAGATGGCGAACCTGAAGTGTTTTTAGACCCCAACACTTTTTCTCCAGATGGCACCGTGGCGATCAATTTGGCCGGCTTTTCGCGCGACCGCAAATATGTCGCCTATTCACTCCGACGCAGTGGTTCGGATTGGCAGGAAATGTACGTCATAGAAGTTGCCAGCAAGAGGCAGTTTCCGGATACCCTGCGATGGCTGAAATTCACCGGCGCCGCATGGAAAGACGACGGCTTTTTCTACAGCCGTTATGACGCACCAGCCAAGGGCAAAGAACTGTCGCAAATCAACGCATATCAAAAAATCTATTACCATAAACTGGGCGAGCCGCAATGCAAGGACCGATTAATCTATGAGGATAGAGACCACCCGCTGCGCTATTTCAGCGCCCAGACCACCGAAGACGAGCGGTTTCTGCTGCTCTACATTTCCGAGGGCACCGACAATAACGAACTCTACTGTCGCGATCTGAGTCGGGGCGAGAAAGAATTCCGGCCGCTGTTCACCGGGTTCACAACTAAAAGCTATGTCATCGACAACATCGGCGAGCGACTGCTGGTGCAGACCAATGCCGATGCGCCCAATTACCGTGTCGTGCTCATCGATCCCCTTCGGCCAGCCCAAGAGCACTGGACCACGATCATCCCCGAAAAACCGGAGCTGCTGGAAAGCGCCACCATGGTGGGTGGCAAAATATTCGCCGGCTATCTCAAAGATGTTTCTTCCCATTTCTATCAATACGATCTCACGGGGAAAATGGAACGTGAAATCCAATTCCCCACCTTGGGATATGCCTATGGATTCTCCGGCGAGAAAGATGATACCATCGTCTTTTACACCTTTACTTCTTTCACCTATCCTCCGACCATCTACAAGTACAACATAGTTGATGGTACTTCGGAGGTCTTTAAACGCTCCGAAGTCAAGTTTACGCCGGAAGAATATGTAACCGAGCAGGTCTTTTATTCCAGTAAAGATGGCACCAGAATCCCGATGTTCATCACCCATAAAAAAGGATTGCAAAGGAACGGAAAGAATCCCACCAAGCTATACGGTTATGGGGGATTCAACGATAAGCGGACGCCTTTCTTCAGTGTCTCCAATATCATTCTTCTGGAGCAGGGCGGCGTTTTTGCCATGCCCAATTTGCGCGGTGGTGGTGAATATGGGGAAACCTGGCATCGGGCCGGCATGCGCGAGAACAAACAGAACGTATTTGACGATTTCATCGCCGCGGCCGAATATTTGATCAAGGAAAAGTATACTTCACCGCCATGGTTAGCCATCGAGGGCGGCTCCAATGGCGGTCTGTTGGTGGGCGCGGTGATGACCCAGCGACCGGAGCTGTTCAAAGTAGCCCTGCCCGCCGTGGGCGTGATGGACATGTTGCGCTTTCATAAATTCACCTGCGGCTGGGGCTGGGTCGATGAATACGGCAGCAGCGACGACCCGGAGCAATTCAAATATCTTTATGCTTATTCACCGCTGCATAATATCAAAGAAGGCGTTCACTATCCAGCCACGCTGGTGACGACGGCCGACCACGATGATCGTGTGGTGCCGGCGCATTCGTTCAAGTTCATCGCCACATTACAAGAGAAACATCGCGGACCCAACCCGGTGCTCATTCGCATCGACGTCAAAGCCGGACACGGCGGCGGCAAACCGCTCTCGAAAACCATCGAGGAATTGACGGACAAGTGGGCGTTCCTGTTCCATAATATGGGGGTTCATTATAAGACGATTAAATCCATTCGTTAAAGCTCATATGGATAGATCTTGAGATGCAAATGATCTATTCTTCGAAAGGCGTATCCTGAATCTTTTGTGACATACTTTTCATGTGACGGGCGTTTTTTTTTTTTTCAATGCCCCGCTGCTCAGATGGTTTTAGAATCCTTACCAGATTTGCCATGTTGAGGAGCGCCAGCGATGAGACATTTTTGAATCCTCAAGAAATTCACCACCCAAAAGCAGAAGCGTCGAGAGGATTGTATTTTTTCATAAACCGAGTCACATAAACAAAATCCATCATAGCTCTTTATCATCCACAGGAGAGGCTTTATTTCAAAAGGCCATCGTACAAGCATCCAAAGTGGCTTTTTGTCAAAATCCCGCTTCAGAGATGCTGCGTTCGATAAATGAGCCAAACTTGGCTAATTGCTGGCGAATTTCCTCCGCCTTGCCCACTACGACCAGCACAAAAGGTTCCTGGGGCAGAAATTGTTGCGCTGCAGTTCGTGCTTGCTCCATCGTTACCTGCTCGATTTGCTGTAAATAACGTTGATAATAATCGTTTCCGAGTTGATAGAAATGGATCATGGTAAAGGCGTTCGCTTTGGCGCTGAGGCTCTCCAGCGATGGCGGGAATTGTCCCATGATGTAATTACGTGCGCTGGTGATTTCCAGCTCGGAGAACCCTTGGGTTCGCGCTTTGTTTAGCAACTCGAAGGTGATGTCCAGCATCTCGCCGATCTTGTCGTTGCGAGTGTAGGAAGAGATAGTATAGAGTCCCAGCTCAGCCCAAGACTGCATGGAGCTGCGCGCGCCGTAGGTGAGGCCGCGTTTGACACGCAGCTCATCGTTGAGCCAAGAAGTGAAACGGCCGCCGAACAGCGTGTTCATCACGTTGAAGGGGGCCGTGGCAGGGTCGCCCATGGCCATGCCCGGTGCGCCGAGGATGAAATAGGCCTGGGTTGCATCCGGCTTGTCGATGAGTAAAAACAGCGATTGTTGGCGTGCAGCCATTTTCGGTAGGGGTGCCATTTTCCTTTCGACTGTTGGCTGCTTCCAAGACCCGAATGTTTGCTGCAATAACGCCAGTAAAGCCTTTCTATCAATCGCGCCGACCACTGCCATCACTGCACCGTCTGGCCGATATTGCTGTCTGTAGAAATCGAGCACTTGCTCGCGGCTGAATCCTACCAGAGCCGCTTCATTGCCGATGCTGAGGTGACTGAAAGGATGGTTTTGAAAGTAGGCCTTGCGAAAATACAAGGGCACTGCCTGGGCCGGATTATCCTTGAGGCTTTTGATGTAATCGATGCGCCGGGCGCGTTCCTTGGTGAATTCTTCGGCATCGAAAGCCGGCTGCAACAGGCTTTCAGCCGCCAAACGTAATAATTTGGCAAAATTTTCCATCAAGGCGCTGCCTTGCATCAGGGCGTATTCCTCCGCAGCCGAAACCGATAATGATGCCCCGAGGAAATCCAATTCTTCGGCTACGGTCTGCGCGTTTTTGTTTTTACTGCCTTTGAGGATCAGTTCGGCGGTGAGGCCGGCCAAGCCTTCCTCTTGTTCGCTTTCAGCCACTGTCCCCGCACCTGGAATCAACAGACGAAAACTCACCAATGGCACATCACTTTTCTGCAGATGATAGATGGTCAGGCCATTTTTCAGGACGATTTTCTCCGGTGTTTCTAAATTGAATCCAACCGTCGTTCGTACGCCGATGAGAATCAAAATTGAGATGATCGCTCGCTTCATTGGGCACCTCCTTCCGGCAGCAGCACGCCGACGGTCTTCTTCTTGCTGTCGAAATACTTACCCGCTACTTGTTGAACGATTGTCACCGTTATCGGTTCGAATCGCTTCATCCAGGTAAAAAGCTGTTCATAGCCGCCGTATAACATTTCTGCAGTGCCAAGAAGATTGGCCTTGCCAGCGATGGTCTGCAGGGGCTGGTAAAATTGCGTCCGCAAGATATTCAACGCCTTTTGCAGTTCTTTTGCGGTAACGCCTTCCTTGGCAATTTTGTTTAATTCTTCTTCAATTACGGCTTCGATTCGGTTCAAATCAGCACCTTGTCGGGGGCGAACGTAGAAAGAGAATAAGAATGGATCAATGGTGGTATCTATGCCACCAGATACGGATATGGCCAGCTGTTCTTCGCTGACCAAGCGGCGATAGAGTCGGCTGCTTTCGCCTTGCATGAGAATCTTTTCCAGTATTGCCACGGCCGGATAATCCTCATGCAAGCAGGCTGGCGATGGATAAACCATCATGAAGGAGGGGGTTTGCGCCGGTTTGATCAGAGTGACGCGTCGCGGCCCGATCTGTTCCGGCTCTACGGTGGTCACTGCCGGTGGCGTTGGTCCTGCGGGAATGGCGCCGTAATATTTTTCGATCAATGCCAGTGTCGCTCGGCTATCGAAATCGCCAACAATCACCAAGATAGCATTGTTGGGAGCGTAATAGGTGCGGTAATAGGCCATCACCTGGTCGCGTTGCCAGTTTTGGATGTCGCTCATCCAGCCGATGACGCTCCAGTGATAGGGGTGTGCCAGGATGGCGGTGGCTCGTGTGGTTTCCTCAAGCAGGCGCTCGTTGTTGTTGTCGACGCTCAAACGCCGTTCCGAAGCCACCACGCCGCGTTCGGATTCGAATACTTCCGGATCGAACAATAACCCTTGCATTCGATCCGCTTCGATGGCCATCATCTCTTCCAGGGCGGCAGCGGGAAACCAGTCGGTGTAGGCTGTAAAGTCCTCGCTTGTATAGGCATTATTGGAGCCGCCGCGAAATTCCATGCGTTTATCCAATTCGCCCGGCCCTACATTGGCGGTGCCGTTGAACATCATGTGCTCAATGAAATGCGACACACCGGTCAGGCCCGGTCGCTCGTTGCGCGAACCGACACGAAAAAAAGTGTAATAAGCGATGTTGGGAATACTATGATCCTCGTACAAAAGGATCTTTAAACCATTTTGCAGACAATGTACGGTGATGTGCTCTTTGGTGAACGATGCTGCGTGACAGAGCCCATGGATCAATAGTAGCGATATTATCCAGCGTATTATCATATCGGCTCCCTTATTTGAAGAACGATTTTTTCTCCTGTATTGTTTTTTGAAAAACAACACTCAGTTTGCGCAAGTTTCCGTAACCCAATGAATTATGAACATTGATTAGGGAAGAAGAGTAATCGTACCTCTCATGAGAAAAATTATAGACATTCTTTACGCAAAAATCAATGTTTTTTTGCGTGTGGGCGAATCGGTGTACCATCGAGGTGAGGAAAACCCATTTGATGAGTCCCTATGGGTTATGGTTGGACAAGCATCCTATAAATTTTTACTCTACTGGCTATAATTGTCGTATTCGATGTAGTCCAAAAAGATCATGGGTTTGATCAATTCGTGAGGGGACATAACGAAGAGCTACTCGAACTTATTGCAAAAGAAATGGGTTCGCAATATAAAAAGCCCGCCCCGGTCGCCCGGATGCGGGCTTTGTCATGGAGGAGAGACCATGAAAGGAGGTTCACTATTTGACATATTTTTTGAATCGTTCATTAATGCGGCCCCAATGCAACCGATTGATAAAGCGGTCGATATAATCGGCACGGCCAGGTCCATCTTTATGATAATAGGCGTGCTCGAAAACATCCACCGCGATCAGCGGCACACCGCCCCAAATGGCACCGTAATGATGTTCATCCACCAATACATTCAACAGCCGGCCTGAATAGAGCTGGTCGTAAACCAATAATCCCCACCCACTTAGTTTGGCAGCTAATGCCGTAGCCTTGAAATCCGCTTTCCAATTTTCGAATGAGCCGAATTCTTTTTCGATAGCCGCCAATATTTCCGGCCCTTTTTTCGGATCACCGTCGCCGCCCATCACCTGCCAATAAATATCGTGTAACAAGGCGCCGGCATGGTTCCAGGTAAACCGCCGCTTCAATTCGCCGATTTCGCTGTAATTGCCATTAGCCGCAGCACGATCAGCTGTTTGCAAACCCTTTTCAATGGTGTTTAGCGCTACCACATAACCCTTATGGTGTTTGTTATAATGCCAGTCGCTGGTCTCTGGACTGATCACCTCCGCGAGCAATGCTTTGGCTTCCTCGTCACTATAAGGTCTGCTATTGAATTTCCACTCGTATGACATCTCTTGACTCCTATCTTTAAAAACCCTATTTTCTTCACTATTCAACTACTAAAACACCAATAATCGTTTAAATATTTCCGCTTCATTTTTCTTCAGCGCAAATTATATGCGAAGAATTGAAAGAACTTTTCTTTCTACTTCATCGTATATAGAGGTATTTTTTCCCCCAGTCGAGGAACTTTTTACAGATTTTCAGGTTTTATGAAAAAATAGAAGTCATTATTGGATTTGAAAAATATTTTGTGTAATTTAAAGTATTTGCGAAAAATGACAAGCCGGATGCTGTGGTAACTGACGAGTCGAATTTAAAAATACCACCTAATAGGTGAATTGGAGCGAGTAGAAAATTTAGCTTAACCCTGAATGGTGGGACAAGAATATTATCTTTTACTCAAACGCCGATGAAAAAGATTGCATTATATTCTTTATTAATCTCCGCTATGCTATGGCTACCCTCCAATCCAATACCGGCGCAGATTCACGATCAGGTGCAGATGCGTTCCTATCAGTCCATTAAACGCGCCTATGAGGATCGTCTCTATGAAAAAACCGTCGATCTTTGTCGCGACTTTTTATTGAACCATCCTGCATCCATCCATGCCGTTGATACCCAATATCTACTCGCGGAAAGTTTATATCGTCTCCGGCAATATACAGAAGCGATCATCGCTTATCAGCAGTTGCTGGACCGTTACGGTGCTTTGACCCTACGCGAGCAAGCGATGTTGCGCTTGGCCGAATCATACATCCATCTTGGGGAGGTCGCGAAAGCCAAGAAGGGGTTCACGCAATTCATGCAGGATTATCCCCAAAGCAGGCATGTAGCGGATGCCCAATACTGGTTTGCCAAAGCCCTTTTTCTTGAAGGCGATCATGATGCGGCGCTGAAGCATTTCGAAGAATACATTCAAAATCATCCTGCCGGGACATTTCTCGATGATGGGCTGATGACCTTTGCCTTCATCCAAGAAAAAAAGGGAGAATGGGATAGGGCCGTTGCTGCCTATGAACAATTATTGCGCCAACAACCCAAGAGTCCGTTGGTCGAACAGGCGTATTTCCGTTTAGGCCTGGCCCATTACGGCCATAAAGCTTATGATCGCGCCATTGCAGAGTTGGCCCGGGCCATTTCGCTGTTTCCCAAAAGCCGCCATGTGGGTGAAGCGCAATATTTTATCGGCGAATCGTTTTATACCAGAGGCGAGATAGAAAAAGCCACCAAGGCCTTTGAGATTTTGGCGGCGGTGCCAACGCATCCTTTTGCGGATGAGGCGCAATACCAATTAGGCCGTATTTTTGTGGGACAGAAAAACGAGCGAGCGGCATTGACTGCATTCAGGCGCGCGGCGCAAATCAGCAGCGACTCCACCCTCAAGCCAGCTGCCCTGTTTCAATGTGGATTGATGCAGAGGCAGCTCGGCTTGACCTCTGCCGCACGGGACACGCTCCAATTGGTCTTTACATCGTTTGCAAATTCTGCGGATGCACCGCAGGCGATGTATGAATATGCGGCCATTTTGTTCACTAATAAAGATTACCATACAGCGCAGCAATATTTTGCTCGCATTGGAACCGAGTACCCGGAATCCAAGATTGCCGGCGACGCCGCTGTGATGGTTGGCGAGTGTCTGCTGGCCCAAGGCCAGACAGAAGCCGCCCAGCAAGCCTTTGAACGGGCGTCCGCTCAATATGCCGGCACGCAAGCCAAGGGTCAAGCGTTATTTAAATTAGCCCTGTCGCAGTTTCGAGACGGACAATTCGAACGTGCTGCCATGAACTTAAAGTCTGTGCTGGCCATGCCGCTAACTGGACCCTTGCGGGAAGAAGCGCTCTTCTGGCAGAGCGAAACTCTATTCAAGCTGAAACAGTATGAGAACGCCCAAAATAGTTACCAGAAATTCCTCGAGGATTATCCTAAATCCAGCCACATGGCCGAGGCGTGGTATGGATTGGGTTATTCTTATCTCAAGTTGGGGATGAATAGCGAGGCAATCAAAGCCTTCGCGGCGGCTATAGCCAAAGCTTTACCCCCTGCGATGCAAGCCGATGCCTATCTCCGCTTGGGGGATGCTTATTTCAATTCTAAGAGTTTTTCCAATGCAGTGGCGGCATATGAAGAAGCGTTGGCTGTGAGTCGCGATGCAGCTTTGCGGCAAGAGGCACAATACCAGATCGGCGCCAGCCATTTTCGTTCGGGGAATTTTTCGGCCGCCATCGTTATGCTCGATCGCTTGGTCTCCGAAAATCACCGCGCCCCCATCGCACCACAGGCCAAATTCCTCATCGGCCAGGCACGATTCCGTCAGTCGGAATATGAAGCTGCCATTGGCGATTTTGAAGCCTTGATGAAACAATTTCCCGATAGTGCTTTACTGGACGATGCCGCCTATGCCATTGCCGATTGCTATTATAATCTCGGCCGTTATCAAGAAGCTGCGACGCAATATCAAAAAGTCATCGATACGTACCCGCAGAGTGAACTATTGGCTGATGCCATCACCGGCTTGGAATGGTCATTGCTGCAGCTGGGGGAAAGTGAACGCGCATCCGCAGAAGTGCTGAGAAATATCAAGCGCTTACCGAATAGGGATCAGGCGGCGGATATTCTCCTGCGCCGGGCACAAGAGGCCATCCAAATTGGCCGCTACGAACGAGCGCTCGATCTTTTGCAGACCATCGCAAAAGAATATCACAACACCAAAGCCATGGCAAGGGTCTATTTTTACCTCGGTGAATGTGCGAGGGGGCAGAGCAGAGTCCAGGAGGCCATAACCGCTTATCAGAATCAATGGCAGGTTTTCCCGAAGAGCGAATTCGCCGCTGCAGCCTTGTGGCAGGGGGCGCAATTATTGAGTGATCATAGGGATTTTCAGAAGGCATTGGAGTGGCTGCAAAAATTGCGCAATGACTATCCACAGAGCGAATTCGCAGCGCAGGCGTTGTATCAGATGGGACAGATCGAGTTGCAGCGCGGGGATGCCACCAAAGCGGAAACTATTTTCAGTCAACCCTCGCAAGAAGCTTATGATAAGACGCAGCTGTGGGCACAATTAGGAACGGCGCAAAATTTCATCCGTCAACAGCAATTCGATAAAGCAGAAGAAATATTGGATAACATTTTGTCTCAGGCCAATGGCACTTTGGCTGCACAGGCGCAATTTCTATTGGCCGAAGTCTATCGCGGCAAGGGCGATCTGGAGGTGGCAGCGATCGCTTTCTTGAAGATAAAGTATGCCTTTGCCGAGGAGCGCCGCTGGGCAGCTGCCGGTATATTCGAGGCCGGGCGCTGCTATGAATCGCTGGAACGATTTGCAGATGCCCGTCGACTGTATCAGTCGATCATTAACGATTATCCCCAGGAGAACACCATGGTTCAGAATGCCAAATCACGGTTACAAGCCATTCAGGGGAAATGAAAAGGATTCTAAGATAACAGCTCGATCAATAGGAAACAGGGCGGGCCAAAAAGTAATATTGACAAAAGTATGTTGTTAAAACTTTGAAAATATTCAAAGACATGTCAGGTAGAGGAGCGCCAGCGACGAGACATCTTTTTCCTCAAAGCGGCCCAACAGACAGGAATTCACCTTTGAGGGTTTCATAAGCACTGTATTAAACATCTTAAAAAATCAAGCCGTCAAAATAACAGCGTTCATCCGTAAACTTTGTACATGTAACTTAGATTGAGTATAAAAGTTTTTTGGATTAAGGAAAAAATATTTATCCTGACAGAAGAGAAGGGATCACCCTTGAGCCTCGAGCTCATCCAAAAGTGTCTTCCTTCTGTCAAGATGGAATCGTAGAATAACTTGGCGCCAAGACATCGCGTTTCACAAGGATGAGGTTCCTGACCATTTTATTTTTATCACTCATCCAAAAAACCCAACTTCTGAAAAAATACTATCTCGGCGGCGACGCCAGCAAAGGTTCCACCGATTTTGTCATCATCGATGACATGAAAAAAATCATTGAACCTTTAGGGTTTCATGCCTAGTTGGATTCGAGCTGGAATCGGGGGATTACCTTTTTGGGTTTAATAGTGATACGATGGCAAAGTCTTTTGAAAGGCAAAAGCCTGAAATCCCGATTTTGACTGAAAACTTGCGACCTACAACAGCAGTGGAATTTATCCTTTAGGATTTCACCAATGAAAGGCTAAAGCCTGAATTCCGGTTCGCGGACTGGAAAACAAAACCCAAAACAGCAGCGGAATTCATCCTGAGGAAAATATTGCTGTTTCAAATTGTCCTTAAAGTTTAAACAACAACTTTGCGTACTTTTAAACGATCCCATTGAGTACCGGTCTATCCGAAAGGTGTATTACGAAATAAGATTGTCAAATAATTCTGCGAAAATATGCTAAAATACTTTGCCAACATATTATTTCTGGTTACCTGTTTGGCGGCGCAGGAGAGGCTCACACCACCGCCTCAGGTTATGCAGCCGAGCGATACACTTGCAGTCGATAGGGAGATGCAAAAGATCACACCATCCAGCGACCAGATCGAACTGCCGGAGGTGGTTATCATCGGCGAGGATCGCAGTCGGCGGGTGGCGGACAACAAGTTAGGCTTGGAGCAATCCGGACCCCGTTTGATCATGCCGACCTATCAATCGTTTTCTGCATGGGAACGACGCCAGCAGGAACAACCGGTCTCTTTTCGGTCGGCTGTATCGCGCAAACAATGGTTCCGGCTCCGTACAGAAGGTGGCTCTTTCGCCACTCTCCGCAGCGATGTTAATTATGGCCGAAACCTAAATAAAGGGGTGCTACAAACCAGCGCTTTTCTTCATCGCAGCGATGGCGCCTATAAAAACAGCCAATATTTAGAAGGCGGGTTGGACGCCAAAATAAACTATGCCGTGCGTCCAAACTTGCAGGCTGCTTTTCAAGCAGATTATGAAGGCAGCCGTTGTGGATTATACGGCGCTGTTTGGCCAAAGGCCGAGCGCAGAATAAATATGACCAAAGTCCACACCGGAGTGACCTATCGACTGGGGGGAATATCGTCATTCGATTGGCAGATGACATACGAAGGCCTGTGGATGCAAAGCGATTCCAGCCATCGTCGGTTGCAAAAAAGCGGCAGCAATCTCATTGGCATGAGCGGTCGCTATGCCACCACTTGGCATAAGGTTCCATTCAGCACCCAGATCGAGTATCTACATGAATCAATCTCTCCTTATGCCTCAGCCGATGCAGATGTTTCGTTCGGCCAAGCGAGTGCCGACTTTTGGCTACCGCTTACTTATGGGTTACAGATGAATGCTATCATTGGCTTTCAGAGTATTTCTATGGATTCCTTGCATAAAACCCGTTTTTCTCCGGCGATCGGCTGGCGGTATCTTACCCATCCCGCCTGGAGCCTCAGCTTGAAAATGGGCAGCGGCATGCGTTATGTTGGCTATCGTTCGACAGTAGAGATCAATCCTTTTATGGCTCATGCTTTTCCGGGAACCCCGCAGGAGGAAAAATTCTATTTTGCTCTGCTCACGGAATTTCGGCCAAAACAAACTTGGTCTGCCCAGGTGGTGGTGAGCAAATCCTGGTTGAACCATTATCTCTATTGGCAACGACAAAAGGAAACCGGTTTGATCACCTTACATTCGGTACGGGATCCTGAGCTTTTGGAGATGCAAATTCGCTTCGACTATCGATGGAACGATCGCGGTCACGTGGCGGCTGACGTTACCACGCTTTCCGACAAGGTCTTGATAGCCGATTCTTCGGGTGGGAACGGCCACCTACCCTATCGACCTGCTGTGAAGATGGCGCTAACGGTCGACTATGAAATACTCAAAAAGCTTTATTTTACCCTCGAAAGCGAATTCTGTGGAGATCGCTATGCCAGCCTGCAGGGGAATGAAAAATTGGCTTCCTATGGTTTGATAAACCTCACGATAAGCAAACATCTCGATCCCTATGCCGTAATCTATTTATCGTTTAGGAATTTACTCGACAGCAGCTTTCATCAATGGCAGGGGTATCCAGAGATGGGGTTCCACATGATAGCTGGAGCAAGGCTGCGCTTGTGAGAGAATGGGAAGTATGAGCCTTCAAAAACCTCTCGTGGAGCTCCACCATGATTGATCCTTATGCCAGGAGGGTTACGGAAATATCTGCCAGATAATATGCGGTTTACAAGCTATCTACACAATAAGGCCGGCTGGAGAAGTGCTGATGATGGGCAGTTTTCGATTATCTATCCCAACCCGATGAAAGGATGAGACATCGTTCATTTTTTGATGTCCAAATTATAAAAAAGCTTGGCAAAGTGAGTGAAATTGCTCGAGGCGGAAACAATGGTCATTACTGGCTCGAGAGATTGTTTAAAGATATTAACGGAATAGATGCAGGAGTGGAGGCAGCGTATGTCGTTATTCGAAATCATCGTCAAGGGACGCATCATGATGATCCCGATCATCCTTTGTTCATTCATCGCCATTGTTATTTTTGTGGAAAGGTATTTAACCCTCCGCAAGATTCGCATTAATGCGCGAAAATTTGTTTTACAGGTAAAGAACCTAATCATGCGCCAGCGGTTGGAGGAAGCTATTTTATTATGCAAGAATACGCCAGGACCCATCGCCGGCATCACCAAGGCTGCTTTGCTCAAGCGCAATCGGCCGCGCGATGAGATCAAAGATGCCATCGAGAGCGCAGGGCAGGCTGAGATCTACCGCCTGGAACGATACATGGGCATTTTGGCGACGATCGGTGGGGTGGCGCCGATGTTCGGTTTTCTCGGAACGGTGACGGGGATGATTCGCGCCTTTATGCAGATTCAGGCGCGCGGCGGCAATGTGGATGCCGGTGTGCTGGCCGGCGGCATCTGGGAAGCGTTGATCACCACCGCCGCCGGACTCATCGTCGGCATTCCGGCATTGATCGCCTATAATTGGATTCAGGCCAAAGTGGAACATCAAGTCTTTGAGATGCAGGAGAGCTCCAACGAACTGCTCGACCTGCTGTTGGAAAGCGAGGTTGGCCATGAAGTTTCAAACAACGCGTAAACGACTGACCACCTTCACGGTGATCGGTCTGACCGATATTGTATTGCTGCTGCTGGTCTATTTTCTGCTCGCTTCGTCGTTCGTGGTGCAACCGGGTATCAAAGTGACGCTGCCAAAGGCGGTCACTGGTTTGCAAGAGGATGCCAATCGTATCAATCTGACAGTGACAAAGAATGAGCAAATATTCCTCAACGGCCGGTTGATCGCCACTACGGAATTGCTCGATCAGCTGCGGCAGCTGCTGCGTGAGCGGCCGGATAAAACCGTGCTCATTCGCGCCGATAAAGATCTGACACTGGAGGCCACCATCAAAGTAATCGACACCGCCAAGCTGGCTGGTGCGGAAAAATTCATGATTGCCACCGAACCGACGTTGTGAAAACATGAATACCAATACGAACATACATCCCCATTTGCGGGCTGGGATTATTTTTTCGACCATCTTCCATGGTTTATTATTATTGCTATTTGTCTTGACCCATATTGAAATAGCGCCGATGTTATTGCCGGTGGCGGAAGTAAGTTTCATTTCCGGTCGGCCGGGATTGCAGACGCGAAAAGAGAGCGGTGAGGACAAACCGCAAGGGGCACCGGCCGCTGTTTCGAGGGATGTCATCGCCACAGAATCGCCGTCCAAACCGCCAGCGCCAAAGGTAACCAGCCAAAAGCCTCAGCCAGCCAAAAAGGAAGCATCGACGCCCGTGACACCACCCAAACGTCCGATGCTGGAGCAAGAGGAGCCCAAGGTGCCTGCATCAACCGCTCCGAAGAAAGAGCTGGAAGATTCTGATAATAAAGCTCCTCAGCGCCTGCAGACAGAAGCGCCAGTGGAACCATCGACTGTTGATCAGAATGGCCGTGGCGCCAGAACGTCCGCAACAGGTCGAACTGGGGAGTCTGGTCAGGCGGACGGCAGCGGTGGACAGAGCGGTCAACCGTTTACCATCGAAGGAGAGGCAGCACAGCGGGTCATCGTCCAACAAGTCATTCCGGTGTATCCCGAGGGGCTGCAACGGGAAGCGGTGATCAAGTTCCGTTTTTCGGTTCAGCCGGACGGTCGCATCACCGACATCATCCCCATGCGCAAAGGGGATGCGGTGCTGGAGCGCATCACCATCGAGGCGCTGTCCAAATGGCGATTCAATCCGCTGCCGGGGGGTGTGGAACAAAAAACCGTGCAAGGAGTGATCACCTTTCGCTATGAACTACGCTGAGGATTGAAATAAAACCATTTCGAATAACCTGTAAAAGTAAAATGATGATCGGTCGCAAAAACAGGACGATCACAAAAGAATATTTTGGTGCCTCCTCGCTTAGGTGTCCTAATCCCATTGATTATTAATTATTAAAGAGTTATCAGGTTATAGGTCCGATCGTTTTTAGTCATAGTGAGTGAAAAATGATTGATAAGATATTTGAAATCTTTAGGTTGATTGATATCATTCATTATCCATACCAAGACACCAAGGCACACAAAGCAAATTCTTCGTGGCCTTTGTGTGAGATTTAATTGCGTTTTCACGCAGCCACTTTAGCTTGGACGATTAAGAGGAAGGTCATTAATTACATAATTACAATATGTTATAATTTGGTGATCATTTTCCCTGAAGAATAGAAAAAATATTGTTGTTGGTGATTATTTAACTTTTTCGATAGCCCCGTCAGGGGGAGCAGTTGCCCTCTTTTTCGAAGGATGGTCAGGAGGAGGAGTTCCTCTTTTTTTCGAAGGGTGGTCAGGGGTAGCTGTTTCCCTCTTTTTCGAGCAAAAGAAATAATAGACATTCAACCCGGAACGGGTGACATGATAAAATTTCGGAGCGCAAATTTTGGTTTTGGCCGCGTTGGCGGCGCTTTTTTTTTCACCACAGAGGCCACAGAGAAGTCGTCTCTGACGACGTTTTTTGTTATGGAAATCTCGTTTACACGGTTTTTTTGGGAGTGCAGTTGGAGGGCGGGCATTCTTGCCCGCCATTTTAATCTTGTTCCCACGGTCTCCGTGGGAACGTAAGGTTTGTCGCCCTGCGGGAAAAAAATACAAAACGCCGAAGGCGTTAAATAATGATAGAAAAATCAAAAATAAATATTGGGAACACAAACCCGACGCTCTGAAACTGTTGAAAAAGTCGCTTAAAAATGCTATTTTATTCCGACAATTGCCAATGAACAAATTAAGGAAGTAAAATGGCGCGATTCAAAAATTACAATTATAAGCAAACCATTATGGTGCCAGTGACGCTTGAAGAACAATTGCTTCCTG
>FWPV01007035.1_pt1 | contig 20861 bp, 16 predicted proteins | sample 2228371 | NCBI WGS metagenome assembly FWPV01 (sample SAMEA103939776, study PRJEB20133) | metagenome | reverse complement strand
TGCCACGACTCCTTTGCCACCGTGACGATTGGCTAATTTATCGCCGACCGCCAACCGGCGTTTTTGTGCAATATAAACTCTAACCCACTTTAGTACCCCGTGCGGAAGTTCATCCCCGCGAGACAATTTCTCTTTTTCCCGATTGAATTCCTCTTCGCAAAGTTGTCTTTCAATCTCATATTCTTTTAAGACAACATCAATTTCCTTTAATTTTCTATCCGAATCAACGACATCATTAAAATTCCGCACCTTGTTGATTTTACCGGAAAGGAAAAACTCCTCCGTAAATTTTTCCCCCTCCTTCAATAAATTACGCCCTTTATTATCCTTCACATTTCTAGCTGCCTTTTCCCCTAAAAGGATTTTACGTAGTCGGTCATCTCTTCTATTTTGGGCAAAGAGTTTCTTCTCTTCATATCGTTTTTGAATTTCTGCCTCTCTTTTTCGAAAAACATCCCTGGCTAATGGAGTTTCGTCTCGGCGGGTGATTACCTTCACATCGATAACTGTTCCGTATACTCCCGGTTCAACCCGCAGTGACGTATCCCGACAATTCTCAGCTTTTTCGTGAAAAATTGCGCGGAGTAGTCGTTCCTCCGGGGTAAATTCCGTCTCGCCTTTTGGGGTAATCCTTCCAACCAAAATGTCACCGGGGACAACCTCGGCGCCAACCCGAATAATGCCAAAGGCATCTAAATTGGCTAAATCTTCTTCGCGGGTCCCTGGAATATCCCTAGTAATCTCTTCTGGTCCTAATTTCGTCATTCGTGCCTGGATATCAAATTCCAAAATTTGGATTGAAGTAAAAGTATCCTCTTTAAGGATATTTTCGGAAATTAAAATCGCATCTTCATAATTGTAGCCGCGCCAAGGAAGAAAAGCCACCAAAACATTTCTTCCTAACGCCAATTCTCCTTGATCGGTGCTTGCCCCATCGGCGAGTAAGTCACCTTTCTTTACTTGCATCCCCTCCTTAACTACTGGCCTTTGGCTGTGACAGGTATATTGATTACTCTTAAAAAATTTCTGCAAGCGCATTTCTTTGAGTCCGGAGGTAGTCCGTAATAAAATCCGAGACGAATCAACCTTAACTATCTCCCCCTCCTCTTGAGCTAATAGAAGAGCACCTGATTCTTCGGCCCATCTTCTCTCTACGCCAGTAGCCACAATCGGTTTTTCCGGAACAAGAAGGGGTACAGCTTGTCGTTGCATGTTGGCACCCATTAAAGCGCGGTCCGCGTCGTCGTGTTCTAAAAAAGGAATAAGAATCGCTGACGGAGAAAATATTTGTTTCGGAGAAATATCCATATGGGTAATCTGTTCCGGAGACACAGTGATTACATCCCCCCGGCGCCGAGCAATAACCTCCTTAGTAATAATTCTCCCGCGTTCATCGGTTGGTGTATCAACAGCCGCAATTGTCAAGTTCTCTTCCTCATCCGGACTGACATATTGAACTTCATTCGTAACCGCACCATTCTCCACTCGCCAATAAGGGGTAGTTATAAACCCGTGTTCATTAACATTAGCATAGGTAGCAATTGTGTTTATCAAACCAATGTTTGGACCCTCTGGCGTTTCGATTGGACATATTCGTCCATAATGAGAATAATGAACATCTCGAATTTCAAAACCAGCCGTTTCTTTTGTTAAGCCTCCGGGTCCAAGGGCAGAAACTCGCCTTTTGTGAATCAAACTGGCAAGGGGATTGGTTTGTTCCATAAACTGACAAAGTGGGTTTTGGGTGAAGAATTTCATAACCATACTTGAAACCACCCGGGCATTAATCAATTCTTGAGGTGTAAGTTGAGCATCCTCTAATAAGGCAGCTCGTTCTCGAATATTTTGGACCAATTGAAGAAAGGCGGCTCGAAAATGGTTCGCTAAAAGTTCTCCAACGGCTCGCACCCGTCGGGCGGCGAGATGGTCAACATCATCCGGAAGTAACAATCGTTGGTGAAAATCAAGAATCCGCTTGGTAAGTTTTATGATATCTTCTCGCAAAAGTCCCACTTCGTTCAGAGAGATATTTTCATTAAATACTTGATTTAAACGATAGCGACCCGGTCCTCCTAATTCAAATCGTCGTTTGTCAAAAAGCATACCGGTAATTACATTTTCCGCCACCTCCACCGAATGAGCCGCAATGCCTCGCAAACGATGATATATCTTCTTTAGTGCCTCCTCTCTTGAAGTAGTGGGATCTTGTTTCAAACTCTGGACTAGAACCACTAGACTAGACCCACCATCTCGGATACACTTCACTCTCCTAATCCCTTTGGCTACAAGAAAATCATAAATGCCTTGTGTGACTTCATCTCCAACATCGCAATACACCCTCTCTTCTTCACCAACAATCCTTTCGGCGATTACGTCCCCAACTTTTATCTCCCTCTCCGCCACCGGGAAAAGCTGGTGGAAAATTTCTTCCGGTGTATACCCGATAGCCCGGAAGAAAGTGAAAGCTGGTATTCGCCGGTGTCGGTCTAAAAGAATGACCAGGTGATTATTAGGATCAATTCTCATTTCAAACCACGCTCCACGCAACGGAACTAAAAGAAGCGATTCTTCGTTATCTTCTCGTTGGAGATAAACCCCGGGTGCGCGGTGAAGTTGACTAACGACTACTCGTTCAATTCCATTGATAATAAATGTTCCCTGCTCCGTCATAAGGGGAAGGTCGGTTATGAAAATCCTTTGTTCGATCCCTCCCTTTATTTGGTATCCTCCTTTTCCGGGCGCTCGCCGAATTAGACGAAAAGTAGCAAAAAGCGGTATAGAATAATTTAATCCTTTCTCAATTGCCTCTTCAATCGCACATGTGGGACGGGAAAATTCGTAGAAAAGATATTCTAAAATGAAGTTGCGATGAGGGTCTTCAATCGGAAAAATTTCCCGAAAGAGCGCTTCCAAACCCTTGCATTGTCTCTTTTCGGGGAGAGAATCCATCTGAAAAAAGGAATGGTAAGACTCCAATTGTATTGATAAAAGTGGCGGTATCTCCCAAAGATGCTTTAATTTCGAAAAATGTTTCTTCACTTTATCTTTTTTCCTCTAAAAGAATAGATAACAGCACTTACTCAGAACTAGCAAGAGAATCTTTTCCTTCAGCTGCAGCTTTTTCACTTTATTTCGACTTTCGCCCCAATCTCCTCCAACTTCGCCTTTATTTTCTCTGCCTCTTCCTTAGAAATTCCTTGTTTGATCACACTTGGAACATTATCAATTAAATCTTTGGCTTCCTTTAAGCCTAAGGTAGTTAGGGCACGCAACTCCTTCAACACCTGAATTTTTTTATCACCAACCGCCACGAGTGAAACAGTAAACTCTGTTTTCTCCTCTTTTACTTCAGTTGGTTTTGGGGCAATAGGCTCACCGCCTTGGGGCATAAACACCGGTCCGGTAACCCCAAATTTCTCTTTTAGCGCTTGGACCAGACTGTGCAACTCGGTCACAGTCAAGTTTTCAATCATACTAACCAGTTCTTCGACCTTTGTTGGCATTTTGCCCTCCATACTTTTCATCATTTTATTCATAAATTTTCTTTCACTTCTTCTAATAAATCCGTTAAATAGTGTATATATTACATATTATCATATTTAGAGAAATTGTCAAGGGTCTTCTTCTTTTTACCCATCTCGTCAAAAACGAAGATTAGATTATTGAGAATCCCTTCTAAATTAACAACCAGTTCATTAATCGGCGAGAGAAGGGATTGAATGAGTTTTGAGTTCAATTCCTCACGAGACGGAATGCTTGCCAGAAAATCAAATTGAGAGGCAGTAAAAACCGTCCCCTCTAATATTGCTCCCTTAAATTTAATTGGATAGGTCTTTTGGAAACCCTTAAGGATTCGAGCCGGAGCAATTTCGTCTTTTGAGCTGACAATTAAGGAAGTTGGCCCTCTTAAAAAAAGGCGCACCCGTTCTAAGAGCCCAAGTTCCTGAAAGACAATTGCGGCTAAGCGGTTTTTAACCACAGAGAATTGCAAACCAGAAGTTTTTAATTTGCGGCGCAAAAGATTTAAATCTGATGTCTTTATCCCCTGATAATCAGCAAAGTAAATGCCTTTCGCTTTAACCAAAATTTCTCTTATTTTATCCGTCATCGTCTTTTTCCTCACCTAACCCTCCCTCCGCACTTTCTCCTGCAATTCCTTAATGTCTAACTTAAAAGAAGGCCCCATCGTTGATGACAAACAGCAAGAGCGGATATATTGTCCTTTTATCGTTGGTGGCTTTATTCTGATCAATTCGCTAATTAAAGCAAGAAGGTTTTTTTCTAATTTTTCTACTTCAAAAGAAACCTTGCCAATCATTGCGTGAACATTGCCGGTTTTATCCGTCTTGAATTGTATCTTTCCGGCTTTTAAACTCTTTACGGCGGGCGCCACATCAAAAGTCACAGTTCCAGTCTTTGGTGAGGGCATCAAACCTTTTGGTCCTAAAATTTTTCCTATCTTACTAACTTCAGGCATTACATCCGGAGTCGCTACTAAAACATCAAAATCAAACCAGCCCGATTTTATCTTCTCAATGTATTCCTCAAAACCTACATAATCCGCGCCGGCTTCCTTTGCTTCTTTCTCTTTTTCTCCTTTAGTTAAAACCAAAACTCTTGTTTCCTTCCCTGTGCCGTACGGCAAAAGCACTGTCCCCCGGACTGCCTGGTCTTGTTTCTTGGGATCGGAGCCCAATTTGATCGCCACCTCAACCGACTCATTAAATTTAGCGTTGGCTAATTCCTTCACCATTTGAATCGCTTGAGTAACGGGATAGAAATCTTTCTTTTCTATTTTTTCCGAAAGTTTGCGGTATCGCTTACTTCGCTTCATAATTAACCCTCCTCCACCGTAATGCCCATCTGTTTCGCTGTCCCCTCAATAATCCGCATCGCCCTCTCTAAATCATCGGTATTCAAATCAGCCATTTTTTTCTTAGCGATTTCTCTTAATTGACTCCTGGTAACTTTTCCAACTTTAATCCGATTTGGTTCCGGAGAACCCTTCGCCAAACCAGCCGCTTGCTTGAGAAGAATTGAAGCCGGTGGACCTTTTGTAACAAAGGTGAAAGTTCGGTCTTGGTAGATTGTTAACACCACCGGAATGGTAATACCGGGTGGTTCTTTCTGAGTAGCGGCGTTAAACTGCTTACAAAATTCAACAATGTTGACGCCGTATTGACCAAGAGCTGGACCAACCGGCGGTGCCGGTGTTGCCTGCCCAGCGGGAATCTGTAACTTGACCAAAGCAATTACCTTTTTTGCCATATTAACTCCTATATTGTTTGCACCTCAACAAAATCTAACTCTACTGGTGTTAATCGACCAAAAATCGTTACGGTAACACGCACCCTTCGCCGCTCGGGGAAAATTTCCTCAACCGTCCCCGTAAAGCCGGCAAAAGGACCAGATATAACTTTAACCATCTCCCCCTTCGTGAAGGGTGCCTCCGGGGTAACCCGTTGTCGTCCCTTCTCAATTTGCTCTAATATTTCCTTAACCTCTTCTTCCGCTAAAGGAAGCGGTTTAGTGCGCGTCCCCAAAAATTGCGTCACTCCCGGGGTCGAATTAACCAAATTGAACGCCTCTTCGCTCTCGTCCATTTCTACAATAATATATCCCGGATATAACTTCCTTTCCTCTGGAATAAGTTCTGATTTCTTCACTCTTAAAACCCGTTCCGAAGGAAGGATAACTTGGCGGATGAGATTTTGTAATCCCAATTCCGCAATTTTTCTTTCTAAACTTTCTTTAACCTTTTTTTCTTTACCAGTGTATGTATGAACAATGTAAAAACTCATATTCCTAAGGAAGAAAAAGGCGGAGTAGATGAGAGAAGAAAAAATCAAAAAATCCAACAAAGACTGAAAGAATTGCCGAGAGAAGAATAACCAGTAAGGTCGCGACAAATAACTCACGCCGGGAAGTCCAGGTTACCTTTCTCAATTCCGCAATCACTTCCTTAATATACCTTTTTAGGGCGAGGATTAATTCTTTAGGTTTCTTCATTTTTGATTCAATTTTTTCAGTAACAAAATCCCAGGCCAGGAGGGATTCGAACCCCCAACCCCCGGATTTGGAGTCCGGTGCTCTAACCGTTCGAGCTACTGGCCTACTTAACCTCTCGGTGGAGAGTATGTTTGCGACAGAACTTACAATATTTCCTCAGTTCTAATCTCTCTTGTTTGCTCTTCTCTTTCGTTGAAGTGTAATTTCTTCTTTTACAGTCGGCACAAGCAAGTTGAATAAGAATCCTCATTTTTAGCTCGGCTTATTCAATAATTTTACTGACAACACCCGCACCAACCGTCTTGCCGCCCTCCCGAATTGCAAACCGGGAACCTTCTTCCAATGCCACTTCGGAAATTAACTCAATTTGGAGAGTGAGATTATCGCCCGGCATAACCATCTCCACCCCAGCCGGCAAATGCACCGAACCGGTAACATCAGTCGTCCGGATGTAAAATTGGGGTCGGTACCCGTTAAAAAATGGAGTGTGTCGGCCGCCCTCCTCTTTCTTCAGCACATAAACCTGAGCTTCAAACTTCTTGTGAGGTTTTATCGAACCAACTGCCGCTACAACCATTCCTCGAAGCGCTTGGTCTTTCTCTATACCCCGGAGGAGAATTCCGATATTATCACCGGCCACTCCTTCATCCAAAATCTTCCGGAACATCTCCACACTCGTCGCCACCGTCTTGATGTGGGTACCAAAACCAATAAGTTCTACCTCTGTTCCGGGAACGATTCTACCTCTCTCTACCTTACCGGTTACTACCGTTCCCCTTCCCGTGATCGAAAATACATCCTCCACCGGCATCAAAAACGGTTTATCCAACTCACGCACCGGAACTGGGATATAATCATCCACGGCCTTCACCAATTGGAAGATTGGTCCACACCACTGGCATTCTTCTTTACCACAACCGCATTCCAAGGCTTTCAAAGCACTCCCCTTGACAAATGGAATCTCATCGCCCGGAAAGTCATACTTAGTGAGAATATCCCGCACTTCTAATTCCGCTACTTCAATCAATTCTGGGTCAGACATCATATCCGTTTTATTCAAGAAGACAACAATCGCCGGGACATTCACCTGACGAGCCAAAAGGATATGTTCCCGAGTTTGGGGCATCGGTCCGTCTGGTGCCGAAACAACAAGGATGGCGCCGTCCATCTGCGCTGCCCCGGTAATCATGTTCTTAATATAATCCACGTGTCCCGGGCAATCGATATGGGCGTAGTGCCGCTTTTCGCTTTCGTATTCAATATGCGCCAACTGGATGGTCAGTCCTCTCGCTTTCTCCTCCGGTGCCTTATCAATCTGGTCATAAGGAGTATACTTTGCCAAACCCTTCTTTTCCAAACAAAGAGTGATTGCCGCGGTGAGCGTCGTCTTCCCGTGGTCCACATGGCCAATCGTGCCGATATTCAAATGTGGTTTTTTCCGCTCAAACTTCTGCTTAGCCATGTAATTTCCTCCCTTTTCCTTTCTTCTCCTTTGAGCCCACGGCCGGAATCGAACCGGCGACCTCATCCTTACCAAGGATGTGCTCCGCCGACTGAGCTACGTGGGCAGAAGGGTAATATATCATAAATTCTTTAAAAGTCAAAACATATTATTATATCAATTTTCCAATAAAAGTCAACGACAAGCGGGTGACGGGATTCGAACCCGCAACCAACGGCTTGGAAGGCCGTTGCGCTACCATTGCGCTACACCCGCCATGGGCAGGGAAGGATTTGAACCTCCGAAGGCATTATGCCAGCAGATTTACAGTCTGCCCCCTTTGGCCACTTGGGTACCTGCCCTTATTTAACCTTCAGCCGACAGAGGGATTCGAACCCCCGACCTGAGGTTTACAAAACCCCTGCTCTACCTCTGAGCTATGTCGGCAAAGAAGCATAATAAAAGAAATTTCTCTTCTGTCAAGTCTTGACAGAAATTATCTTTTCCTTAAAATAAAATATGACTAAAGAAGAGGCAAAAAAGAAAATTGAAAAGCTCCGCCAAGAGATCCACTTCCACAACTACCGGTATTATGTCCTAAACGATCCGGTAATCTCCGACTACGAATACGATATGCTCCTCAAAAGATTAGAAGAATTAGAGAGAAAATTTCCTGAATTTATCACCCCTGACTCCCCCACGCAACGAGTTGGTGGGGAACCGCTGGAGGAATTTACAACCATTACCCACGAAATCCCGATGCTCTCCTTAGATAACACCTACTCCTATGAAGAGCTAAAAGAATTTGACCAGCGAGTCAAAAAGATTGTCAATAAGCCGGAATATATTGGAGAACTAAAAGTTGATGGGGTAGGGGTCTCGTTGAGATACAAAGAGGGCGTCTTTTTCCAAGGCGCGACCCGGGGAGATGGCATTCACGGAGACGACATCACAACGAACCTGAAAACGATAAAATCTTTGCCGTTGAGACTTCTAACCAATGAGAAGGACCTTTTGAACTTAGAAGTGAGAGGTGAGGTCTTCATCACCAAAAAACAATTCCAGGAGATGAATAAAGAACGGGAAGAAGAGGGAGAACCCCTCTTTGCTAATCCCCGCAACGCCTGTGCCGGCAGTCTCAAACTCTTAGACCCCCGGGAAGTGGCAAAACGGAAGTTAGACATCTTCATCCACACCGTCCCCAAACCACCCACTAAAAAATACACCTCTGACCTTATGGTCTTGAAGCGCCTCTCCGAAATTGGTTTTAGAGTAATACCTCATTCCCCCCCTCTCCCAACTATTGATGATGTCATCAGTTTCTGTGAAGAGTGGAAAGAGAAGAGAGAAGAACTACCTTATGAGGTTGACGGGATAGTGATTAAAATTGATAAATTTAGTCAGCGGGAAGAATTGGGCGAAACGATAAAAAGTCCTCGTTGGGCGGTCGCTTATAAATATCCACCAAAACAAGCCACGACAAAAGTGAAGAAGATTTATATCCAAGTTGGACGCACTGGGGCTCTGACGCCGGTTGCCGAATTTGAACCAGTCCTCCTCTCGGGAACAACCGTTACCCACGCTACCCTCCACAACTTTGATGAGTTGCGAAGGAAAGATGTGCGGATTGGAGACACGGTAATAATTGAGAAAGCCGGTGAAATTATTCCCCAAGTGGTAAAGGTTATAAAAGAGAAAAGGGTGGGAAAGGAAAAAGAATTCCCCATCCCGAAAAATTGCCCAGTTTGTCACGGAATGGTGGTGAAGGAGAGAGACGAAGTCGCTTACCGCTGTGTCAATGCCTCCTGTCCCGCCCAGATCAAGAGAAGAATTGAACACTTCGCCTCTCGGAAGGCAATGGATATTGAAAACTTAGGGAAAAAGGTTGTTGACCTCTTAGTGGAAAAAGGCTTAACCAACGATTTCGCCGACATCTACTTCTTAAAATCAAAAAAAGAAGAACTCTTAAAATTGGAGAGGATGGGTGAGAAATCCGTCCAGAATCTCTTAGATGCCATTGAGGCAAGCAAAAAGAGACCATTTTATCGGCTCTTGTACGCCTTGGGGATTCGCCATGTGGGAATTGGTGTTGCCCAAATTTTAGCTAACCATTTCCCATCGATTGACGATTTAGCAAAGGCACCCTTAGAGAGATTGTCTTCAATTACGGGCATCGGTCCAATAATTGGCGAGAGTATCAAAAACTTCTTCTCCGACAAAAATAACCTCGCTCTCATTGCTAAACTGAAAAAGGCTGGTGTTCAATTGACCGAAGAGAAGAGAGAGAAACCTCTTCAGGGGAAAACCTTCGTCATTACGGGAACCTTGAAAAACTTCACGAGAGAGAAAGCCCATGAGTTAATCACTTCCCTTGGCGGCAGTGTGAGCCCTTCGGTTTCTAAAAAGACCAACTTCTTGGTCTGCGGCACTGACCCTGGTTCAAAATTGGAAAAAGCCCGTTCCTTAGGGGTGAAAGTTATATCCGAAGAAGAGTTCCTAAAATTAACGAGCCCAGAGTGAGCCACCGGTTTAAAAGATATATTCTGGTCCGCCGAACTTTTTTACTTCCAATAATTGTAATATTTTTGGTTTGTGGGGGTGGGAAGGTGAGAAAGGAAGAAGAGTTTGTTAAGTTAAGGGAGTTAATGGTCAAAGAGCAGATTGAGAGCCGCGGGATAAAAAATAAGAGACTCTTAGAAGTGATGCGGCGTGTCCCTCGCCACCTCTTCGTCCCAGAGAACTTGAGGAATGAAGCCTACAACGACTATCCCTTACCGATTGAGGAAGAGCAGACGATTTCCCAACCCTACATCGTTGCCATAATGACCGACTTATTAGGTCTGAAGGGGAAAGAAAAGGTCTTAGAAATCGGAACTGGTTCGGGCTATCAGGCGGCGATTCTGGCCCACCTCTGCCGGGAGGTTTACACGATTGAAATAATTGAGAAACTCGCCTCCTCCGCTCAAGAGCGGTTAAAGAAGATGGGCTATGAGAACATATTTGTCAAATGGGGAGATGGCTTTGACGGTTGGCCCCAGTATGCCCCGTTTGACCACATCATCATTACCTGCGCCATCCCCCAAATTCCGCCTCCCCTTTTGGCGCAACTGAAAGACGGCGGGAAAATCTGTGCTCCTTATGAGCGCACCCCCGGTGTCCAAACTCTCACCGTCTTTAAGAAGGTGGGGGCGAAGATTGACACCCAATACATTGACTATGTCCGCTTCGTCCCGATGCGGGGGAAGATTGAAAAGGTGCGATAGGCTCCAATCTCCCTTTAACTTCCTGACCAACTTCGGAAAAATCATCGGCGGAAACATATTGACAAAGATTGAGAAAAAAATTATAATTGGTTATGAATTTAAACTCTTCCACCGAACCAAAACTAAATGACCTCACCCTCGCCGCCCTTTTCCACGACATCGGCAAATTCTGGCAAAGAACTGGCGAACCCCTAACCGAAGAAGATAAAAGAGTAATGGATTCCTGCTGTCCACGCTATACCCATCTCCTCTATTCGGCAAGATTCATTAGAGAGATATTTAATAATAAATTCCCCTTAGTTGAGAATATCGTTCTCTATCATCATCTCTATCCTTTACCCAACACAGTTTCAAATGAATATAGGAGATTTGTCAAAATTCTAATGCTTGCCGATTGCTCTCCTCGGGAGAGAAAAAAGAGAAAGAGGAAAAGGTAGAAGAGCACCTAAGCTTTCTCAACGAAATTAAGGCTGGAAATAAAGAATTCTTAATCTACGACCTTTTGGGAAGTGCGAAGCGATGTGCCGATTTAGAGAAGAAATACGACGATGCGGTTGCCCGCCTCTACCGAGTCCTTGAAAAGATCGCCCAGGTGGCATTAGAAAAGAGGGGTATCAACGATAGCGATGTTAAACCCGAGCAAATTCCAGAAGGGCTGAGAGATGAATTTATCCGTATTAGCCCACGGTGACCGTTCGTTGGGCGAAGAAGAATACAGAAGGTTTTACAATTTAATTATCAACACTTTTAAGATTGACGAGAAGAAGATACCACAATTTCCAATATTTAACTTATAACCTTTGCTCTTTGGACAATTCGGTTTAATCTTGTCTCCTCCTAATCTTTTTGCTATAATCTCCTATGCCTACTTCTCTCTTTGACCTATCCGAACTCACCTGGTATCGCCTAAAACTTACCTTATTGAACCTCCGCACCTTCCCGAAAACGACCGCCCATCCCTTCTCCATCATCCAGGCGATAATCAAAGGCGTCAACAACCTTACCTTCCCCAACGCCAAAGGAGAAGTCCTCATCTTCTTCCACATCAAGAATAAGAGCCACCGAATTAAAATCCGCCCTTCCCTTTCCCTCCCGATTGAAATCCTCTTCCTCCAAAAGAGCAAAGACGAACTTGAGCGATGGGTCGCCAAATTAATGGATTACTTCTCCGACCCAAACGACCACCAGAACTTTGCCCTTGAAAAGATTGGTCCAATTGAAGAGCGAAACTTCATCCGTCTCTACGACGAGTTTGGCTTTCCCGCCCCGCCAAAAGAGGTCTGCTTAGAATTCTTATCTCCTTTCCCCTACAAACCACCAAAGGAGAGGCACCGAACCTTCATCACCAAAGAGACCTTCATCCGCTCCTTTGAGCGGCGCTTCTCCCGCCTCTTCGGTAAAGAGATTGTCTATGAGAGCGAAACCGACAACTTCTTTCTCCTCCCCTACTATTGGCACTATACCGAAATCCGCCATCCTTCCAAATCCGAACCCGGTAAAATTCAATACATCAACGGCTGTGTTGGCAAAGTTTATATCAAAGGCATCTTTAACGACTTTCTGCTCCATCATTCAAGAAGTTAAGGAAACCTACGACACCCCTTTTGAATATACCGACGAAGAGTCTTTGGGGGAGACCATCCATAACGAAATTAAAGAGAATACCTACCAACCAACTCCCAACACCGCCTTCCTCATCAAGAAAGAAAGCGGGAATCGCTTAGTGGAACAGTTATCATTCAAAGACTTAGTCGCCCAGCAATATCTCCTAAAGACCATCCAGCCGTTCTTTGAGCGAATCCTTGAGCCGGAGTCAATCGGCTATAGGATTGCCTTCTCCCGGGAGAAGGCAATCCCTTTATTTCAAGAAGCGGTAAAAGATGGCTACCAATATCTAATTCAGTCCGACATTGAGGAATTCTTCCCCTCGGTTGCCCTAAAGACCATTGCCTCCTTCTTAGATTTCTATCTTCCGGAAAAAGATACCCTTCTAAGAGACCTCCTCCGCTCCCTCAAAAACGGCTATTGCCTTGGTGGGAAGTTTTACGAGCGGGAGAGAGGATTGGCTCAGGGTAGCCCCCTCTCTCCCCTCCTTGCCAACCTCTATTTAGACGCCTTTGACGAAAAGATAAAAGGGTTTGGGGTTAGACTCATCCGCTATGGTGATGACTTCCTCATCCTCACCCGCACCAAAGAAGAAGCGGAAAATATCTTAACCAAAACCGAATCCCTTCTTTCCGAACTCGGCTTAAGACTTGCCAAGAGAAAGACCGCAATCAAACCGATAAGAGAAGGGTTTCACTTCTTAGGGATTAGATTTGAGAAGTCTGAGTTTAAGATTGAGCCGGAAGAAGAGTTCAAGAAGATGAAGAAACCCCTCTACATTACTGAGCCATATCTCTTTCTCTCCTTAAATGGCGAGGCGGTGAATCTCATAAAGAATCGGACAATAATTGAGACAATTCCCCTTCGTCGCCTCAGCGAAATCGTCTTCTTAGCTCAAGGTGCCATCTCCACTCCTTTAATCCGAAAGTGTGCCGAATTCCAAGTTCCAATCACCCTTGCCCTTCGCCCTGGCTATTTTGTCGCCACCATAAGACCCGACTCTAAGAAGTATTACGACATCCTCTCCGCTCACAGCCAGAGATACTACTCTCTATCTGATGCCGAAATCCTCGCTCTTGCCAAATTCGGGATTTAGAAGGGATAATTGAGAAGATAAATCAGTCCGGCGACCTAAACGAGGTTCGGGGTTTTGAGGGCTTCTCCGCCAGAAAAATCTACGAGAAACTGGACTCTTTCATTGACCAGGACGCCTTTCGCTTCCAGAAGCGAGAGCGGGATAAACCCAACCGCTTCAACTCCCTACTCAACTTTGGGTATTACCTCCTCTTCTCAAAAATCAACGCCACCTTACGAGCGGTTGGTCTAAACCCATACTTAGGCTTTCTCCATAGCGGTGGTGATGACTACGAATCTCTTGCCTATGACATTATGGAACTCTTTCGGGCCCGGATTGACCGGTTCATCATTCGCCTTATTAACCTAAAAGAGATAGAGAAAGAAGACTTCAAAGAGACAAAAGAGGGACATTACTTAAAGCACGATTCCGCAAAGAGATTTATCAACCAATTTGAGGCGGAGATGGAGAGAAAGGAAGTGAAGACCGGCTTGACCTTAAATGAGAGCACCTATCTCCAAGCCTTAGTCATCAAGAGATGGGTCTTAGAAGAGAAGACCCTCTCCTTTTACCGATGGGAAGGATGAAAGGGGTTGCGGATTAGAGCGAGGTGATTGGTGAGAAGAAGAAGCCCGACATTGACAAAGGCTATGCTTACATCATATAAAGGGGACAAGATAGATTCTTTAAGAACCCGATTTAAAAAATGGGCGGGAAGCGGATTTAATGGGGTGGTTCTAAATTTTTGCCTTATAACCCTTGTAAAATTAAAGACTTACCAAAGGGTGAGTCTAAAACCATTCCTACCAAGGTAGGTGAAAAGAAGGAACGCGGAATGCGGAACGCGGAATGCGGAAAAAAATTCGGAGGTGGAAGATGAAAAGAGAAGATTTAGCGGAGCGAACTAAACAATTCGCTCTAAGGATTATTAGGTTAGTGGCATCCTTGCCTAAAACCGGGGTGGCGAATGTCATCGGCTATCAAATTATGAAATCCGGCACATCCATCGGAGCAAATTATCGGGAAGCAAAGCGGGCAAGGTCCCAGGCAGATTTTATCGCCAAGATAGGAACTTGTGAACAAGAGGCTGACGAAACACTTTACTGGTTAGAGCTACTTTCAGAATCAAGAGTTGTTTCTCCTCCGCAACTGAAGGATTTAATGGATGAGGCGAATCAACTTCTCGCTATTTTCATAGCCAGTAGCAAAACAGCAAAACGGAGGAGCCGGGTGTAATATTAGGGATAATCTTTCTCTCCGAATTCCGCATTCCGAGTTCCGAATTTTATGCCTCCCCTCCCATTAAAAATCCCTTGGGAGAGAATGGGTCTTAAGGGGTATGCCCCTCCGTCCCCCCTCAAGCACCCCGGGTATACCCAAAAAGAGAAAGAAGGGAATTGACTAAATGGGGATAAAAAGAGAGGGAGAGGAAAGAAATTTGATTAGGAGAAATTACCCAAGGGTTAAGGGCAATTTTAAACCATTAACCTCACCCAGAAAGAGAGAAGCCTTTTGGGCGAAGCCAACCCGCAACTAATTCTTATTCTTCTTCCCCTGACAAATCTCAAAGCCAATTATATTATCTCTCGTTCTTTGGAAAATAGATAAGATTATTGGCTAAGGAATGAGCCGGAGGGGTCACCCCAAGCAATTAAATCTCATTCTTTACTTCCCGGTCCATTAATGGATTCATCCCAAGTCTCTTTGGCTTTAAGTTTAGAAGATGGTTGAAGGGGCGAGATAGGAAGTGGCAATATCAGGAAGATGGCACATAGCCGCCGCAGACAATTCCGTCTCCTGGCGGTCCGGTCTGCCCCTACCCACCTCTCAAGCCTTGATTTATCGGGGTTTCTCCTTATAATAATCAATGGGCTACTATCGCGCCAAGACAAGTTTCTCTTATGACCTCAATTCGCCAATCCAGTATCTAAAAGGTATTGGACCGAAGAGGGCATTCTATTTTAAGAGGATTGGGATTGAGACGATAAGAGACCTCTTGTTTCTAATCCCAAGGAGATATTTGGATAGAAAGAATCTCTTGCCGATTCGGGAGTTGAAGGTCGGGGAGGAAGGGACGGTGATTGGTAAAATCTTAGCCAGTGGTGTCCAGATGACCCAAAGGAAAGGCGAGGCGGTTCGCATCGTGGTTGGTGATAATACCGGAATAATTAAGGTCACCTGGTTCTATCGCCCCGACCTCAAAAACCGACTCCCGGTGCATAAGGAGATTGTCCTCTCCGGACCCGTTTCTTACTATTTCGGGAAGGCGATGGTCAACCCCTACTTTGAAATCTTGGAAGAAGGAAAGGAGTATTTGGGTGAGATTATCCCAATCTATCCCCTAACCGAAAACCTCTCCCTCTGGGATATCCGGAGGGCAATGCGTCAGGCCTTCCAAATTGCCTCCCCCCTCTTAAAAGAGACCCTCTCCCAGAAAATCCTAAATAAGTATTCCTTTCCCAGCCTTAATGAGACGTTAAGGAGAATCCACTTCCCGGAGACAATGGAAGAGACGGTCAAGGCAAGAGAGAGGTTAATCTATGAGGAATTCTTCTATTTTGAATGTCTCTTAGCCTTGAATAGAATTCGTCAGAAAGGCGACGCCCCAGTCTTAAAAGATAAAGGAGAGGCAACAAAAAGGTTTCTTAACAACCTCCCCTTCTCTCTCACGAAATCGCAAGAAGCGGTAATAAGAGAGATTGAAGAAGACTTGGCAAAAGGAAGGAGTATGACCCGCCTCCTCCAGGGTGATGTCGGCTCCGGTAAGACAGTCATTGCCATCTACGCGATGGTCTTAGCCTGGGAAAATAAGACCCAAGCCTGCCTGATGGCGCCAACCGAAATTTTGGCGGAGCAACACTTCTTAAATTGGGAGAGGCGACTTTCAGAGGTTGGAATCAAGTGCGCCCTTCTCACCGGGAGCACAAAGAGAAAAGAGAAGGAGAGGATTCATAAGGGTTTGAGAAGTGGTGAGATTGGGATTGTCTTTGGCACCCACGCCCTGATTGAAGAGGATTGCCAATTTAAAAACCTCTCTCTGGTAATCGTTGATGAGCAACACCGCTTTGGGGTGATGCAGAGGGCAAGGCTATTGACCAAGGGCAACTCCCCCCACTTCTTAGTGATGACCGCTACCCCAATCCCCAGGACTTTAAGCCTTACCCTTTACGGCGACTTAGATATCTCAACCCTGAAAGAGAAGCCACCGGGAAGAAAGAAGATTATCACCCGGTTAACGACCGAGAGTTACCGGCCAAAGGTCCACGATTTCATTCGGGGAAAGTTGAAAGAGGGAAAGCAAGTCTATATCCTCTGCCCCTTGATTGAAGAGTCGGAGAAGTTGGATTTAGCGAGCGCGAAGAAGACCTACGAGGAAGCGAGAAAAGTCTTCTTTCCCTATAAGGTTGCCCTCCTTCACGGCCGGATGAGAAGCGAGGAGAGGATGAAAATAATGGACGAATTCCGACGCGGTCTAATTAACCTCTTAGTGACGACGACGGTGATTGAGGTTGGGGTTGATGTCCCCAACGCCACCGTCATTCTGATTGAGCATCCCGAGCGCTTCGGACTCGCCCAACTCCACCAATTGCGGGGAAGGGTCGGGCGGAGTGAAGAGCTCTCTTATTGTATCTTAATCGCACCGGAAGATATAGCGAATGAGACAAGAGAGAGGCTTGCCTATTTTGAGAAGTTAGAAGATGGCTTCCTCTTAGCGGAGAAGGACTTAGAGATAAGGGGACCAGGACAGTTCTTCGGTCTCCGACAACACGGCCTGCCCGACTTTATGATTGCGGACCCCCTAAGAGAGAAGGAACTCCTTTTTAAGGCTAAGGAGGACGCCTTCGGTCTAATTGAAAGAGACCCAAACTTAGAGGAGGATGACCACTACCTCATCAGAGAGAATATCCCAAAGAGGTTTCTGCGAAGAGAGGATTTGATAAAGGTGATATGAGAAAATTCCTCTACCTCTCCCCCATCCTCTTCTTCTGCACCCCTCTCCCGGAGACCGTCGGGAGATTACAGGATGTCTATCTCTTCTCGGATTATGCGGACTTAATAAAAGAACCCATCTCGGCGATTTTGGGCGAAGAGGTCCTCACCCCGCAACCGGAAAAGATTTTTCACCTCCGGTATCGCCCCCTAAGCCAATTTCTCAATTTTTCTAAATTCCACACCGTCCTCTTGGTCGGCACCATCTCCGACACCCTTTTAGAAAAGTTCCTCGGGCAAAATAAGGCAGTTGTGGAAAGAGATACTTATGCCTTCTTTCTCGTTCAACCCGAACCCGAAAGACCCGAACCAAAACCCCACCTCTTCCTCTTCGTCGCCAAAGATAGAGAGGGATTAAAGTCGGGTCTTATGAAATATAAGGAGCGGATAAGATATTCCTTAGAAGACCGCCTCTCTCGTCTCATCCACTCCCTCACCTATTCCCGAGGCGAGAACGAAAAGATTGCGACTCGGCTAAAAGAGAAGTATGGATTCTCCATCAAGGTGCCGAAGGGCTTCTACCTCCAGGAGAAGTATGGGGCGGGAAACTTCATTTACCTCTTCGCCCACTATCCGGACCGGAGCCTGTTCTTCTACTGGGCAGAGCAGGAAAGGGAAATCACCCCAAATGAGATAATTCTTCTTCGGGATAGCCTCACCGCTCTCTATTACGATGGCGACTATGTCGCCCGGAAATATACAACTTACACGCAAGCGAAATTCCTTAATCGGCCGGCGATTAAACTCCAGGGCGTCTGGCAGAATGACAAAGAGGTGATTGGTGGTCCGTTTGTCAGTTATGCCTTCAATTTTCAAGGGCGATTTTATCTAATTGACGGAACGCTCTTTAACCCCGGAAAGAAAAAGTTAAAGAACCTCCTCCAACTCTCTGTCATCCTCTCCACCTTTCAAGTTGATTAACGGTGGGTTGCGATTAAGTCCGCAATGCGGCGCAAGGTCTCCTGGCTCTGGCGGCTCATCTCTTCAATCATAAAATCAAGTTTGCCAAGAGAGGGGCTAAAGTCAAGGAAGCGACTGGGAGGCTAAATCTCCATTCCGAAGACCCGATACCTTTTATAGAGTTGACAGCCCCACATCTCAATCGGTCTAATGATTGAGATATTGTCTTCCAGAATCATTGAGACCTCCCCCCACTTATAACCGAACCTCCTCGCTGCTTCAAATGTCTCATAATAGAGCAAGGCATCAAGACCCAGGTTGTGAAACTTCTTCTTCACCCCTAACGCCCAAAGTCTTGCCGAGTCAATCTTATTTTTGTAGATGAGGAATTTGATAAAACCGAAAGGAAAGAGTTTCCCGTTTAGGTATTTTAGGACCTGGTTATAATTGGGTAGAGCCAAACTCATCCCGGCTGGTTCACCGTCAATTTCAACCAGCGGCAACAAATCAGAGACCGCAATCCCCTTCAGTTTCTTCCCCAGATAGTCAATCTCGGCATCGGTGAGCGGAGCAAAGTCCCAATTTCCCGCCCAGGCGTCATTGTAAATCTCTCTGATGAAGACTAAATCCCTCTCCAATCGCTTCAAATCAAGGCGGCGCACCCTGATATTCTTCTTCCCTTTTAAGTAATCCAAGACCCTCCTTAACTTCTCTGGCACGGTTTGGTCGGTGCGGATGAAATAGGCATAAAAGTCTTTCGCCTTCCCCATTCCGTATCGTTCGCAGAAATCTAAGTAGTAAGGTGGATTATAAGACATCTTCAACATCGGTGGCGAGTCAAAACCTTCTAAGAGGAAGGCGCATTCATCATAAAGACCGGGATTTGCCGGACCGAGCATCCTCTTCATCCCTCTCCTTTTCAACTCCTCCCTAACCTTCTCAAAGAGGGCAAATGCCACCGCATAATCATCTATCGCCTCAAAGAAACCAAAGTAACCGATTTCCTGTTTGTGGTATTTGAGATAATTGTCATCAATAATCCAGGCAATCCGGCCAACGACCTCGCCCTTCTCTTTTGCCAGAAACAACTCCCGCTCGGCGTGGCGAAAGAAAGGGTTTATCTTGATGTTTAGGGTCTCCTCCACCTCCGAGATTAGGGGGGGGACCCAATTTTTGTCGCCCTTATAGAGAATAAAGGGGAATAAGATGAAGTCTTTTAAATCCCTTTTCGTCTCAACCCTCTTCACCTCAACCATTAGATGAGACCCGCTCTCTTTCCAGCCTCTTCAAATATGGCCAATGCCTGGTCCAATTCTTTTTCGGTGTGGGTCGCCATATAACTCGTCCGGATTAGAGAGCGCCCAGAAGGGACCGCCGGCGGGATTACCGGGTTGGTGAAGAGACCGGCTTCATACAGGGTGTGCCAGAAGTTAATCGTCTTATTGTCATCACCGATGATGATTGGGATTATCGGGGTGCAACTATTACCAGTATTATAGCCCAATCTCTTTAACCCATTCAACATCTTGTTCGTATTTTGCCAAAGTCTCTCCCTCCTTTCCGGTTCGTTCTTAATTATCTCTAAGGCGGCCAAGACGGTTGCCACCGCTGGTGGTGGAATGCTGGCGGAGAAGATTAGAGAGCGGGCCTGGTGTCGGATGAAGGTGATGACCCTCTTCTCGCCAACGACAAAACCGCCAATCGTCGCAAAGGACTTGGAAAATGTCCCCATTATCAAGTCAATCTCCGACTCCAATCCAAAGTGCTCAGCGGTTCCCTTCCCGTTCTTGCCTAAGACCCCGACCGCGTGGGCATCGTCAACCATCACCCGGCATCCATACTTCTTGGCCAGGCGGGAAATCTCCGGTAGATTGGCGATATCCCCCTCCATACTGAATACCCCATCAACGACAATCAACTTCCCTTTATCACCCCTTATCCCCTTTAAGACCTTTTCCAAGTCATCCATATCGTTATGGATGAACCGTTTCACCTGCCCAAAAGAGAGCTGACACCCATCAACGATTGAGGCGTGGTCTAACTTATCGGTAATCGCCACATCTCCCCTCCGGACCAAGGCGGAGATGACCCCCAAGTTTGTCTGGAAACCGGTTGAGAAGACGATGCAATCCTCTTTGCCGAAGAAAGCGGCCAACTTCGCCTCCAACTCCTCGTGTAAATCTAACGTGCCGTTCAAAAAACGGGAGCCGGTGCAGCCGGTGCCATACTTCTCAATCGCCTTTATCGCCATCGCCTTTAACTTCGGGTGGGTAGTCAAACCTAAGTAATTGTTTGAGCCAAACATCAAAAGCCTCTTCCCGCCAATCACCACCTCTCGGTCCGGTTCCGACTGGATGGCTTTGAAGTAAGGATAGAAACCGGTCTTCTTTGCCCTTTCTACGATCGGATAATAATCATAACACTTGGCGAACAAGTCCATAGGGGATTTTACCTCTCTCTCCCGAAAAAGTCAACCTCAGTTGCCTTTTTTTTAATTTTTAATATACTCCCCTTTATGGATTTGGCAAAAATAAGAAATATCGGGTTTGCCGCGCACATTGACGCCGGCAAAACGAAT
>FWPV01007043.1_pt1 | contig 20862 bp, 19 predicted proteins | sample 2228371 | NCBI WGS metagenome assembly FWPV01 (sample SAMEA103939776, study PRJEB20133) | metagenome | reverse complement strand
GGCCACGGCCCCCCCAGGGCCGTGGCCCGCGCCACCTCCCTCAGCTCCCGGGCTTGCTCCGTTGTCACCCGCCGCGGACTCGCTGCGAACACCAGTCCCACCGCCCAGGCCCCCAAGCTGACGGCCAGGCGGACGTCTTCGGCCCGAGTAAGGCCGCAGATCTTTACCGCCGGTCGGCGACTCACCAAGGCCTCGCCTTCCCTACCGACAGCCACGCCTCCCCTGCCCTTCTTCTTCTCCCGCGCTTTCCAGCCCCCCGCTTCCTGCTCTGCTCACGGCACCAGCAGGACCGGCAGGGGGATGGAACGCATCAACTGCTCGGCTGTGCTCCCCAGGATCAAGCTGTGCAACACCGACTGTCCGCGCATCCCCAGGACGACGAGATCGACCTCTTGCGCTTCGACATAGCCGGCGGCTGCCTTGGCAGCCCGCCCCGGTCGCATGGAGTACTCCACACTCAGCCCCAGAGGCTCAAGATACGCGGCCGCTTGGCGCTGGACAGCCGCCGCTCGAGACGCGTCATCGTCGGCAGTGAGTACCCCCAACTTGAGCCCAAGGGCGCCCGTCAGCTCAGCGGCTAATTTGAGGGCCCGGTTGGCCGGTGGACTAGCGTCGAAAAGCACCACGGCCTTCTCTAGAGGACGCGGCTCCGCTTCGACCAGCAGCACGGGAGTGGGTGAGCGTCGCGCGACCTGCTCGGCCGTTGAGCCGAGCAGGTCGCGCCCCCACTTCGCGTGCTCACCGCGCTTACCCATGACGACCAGGTCGTGCGATCTGCCCAGTTCAGCGATCACCTGGCTGGGCACCCCTTCTTCGAGGCGAGTCTCCACCGCGAGGTCAGCGCTTTTCGCCGTCTCCCGGAACTCGCTCAGGATCCGCTCACTTTTCTGGAGGAAACCCTCCCTGATCTCGCTCGGCACTACCACGGGGGTGACCGCCTCCACGGCGAAGGAGTAGTCCACGTAAGGCGGCATCTCCAGGTAGCGCACGTCCATCACATAGAGACCGGTCAAGCGGGCCCCCAAGGACCGGGCGAGCATCACCGCCTGCGCTGTGGCCGTGCGAGAGTACTGGGAAGAGTCAAGTGGGACGAGCAGCGCCTTGATCATTGACTCCCTCTTTCCTCCCTGGGCCCTTTTCCAGCCTCTCCCTAGGCCCTCTTGCAGTCATTGTCTCCCCACTTCCGCGGTGTTGCACTGCCACTGGTGGGAAGAGCAGGTCCCGAGCGGCGGCGGCTGGATCGGGAGATGTAAGGAGGGCCTCGCCGACCAGAACCGCGTCCACCCCCACCTGCGCAAGCCGTTCCACATCCGCCCGGTCCGTAATACCACTCTCCGCAACTAGCAAGCGGTCGGCAGGCACCATGGGCGCGAGTCTCAGGGTGGTCTCCAGCGAGACCACGAAACTCGCCAAGTCCCGGTTGTTGATGCCGATCGCCACTCCGGATACTTGAAGCGCCCGCTCCAGTTCAGACGCATCGTGCACCTCCAAGAGTACGTCCAAACCGAGTTCACCCGCCACCCAGACCAGCTCCTCCAGGACACCCTGGGGAAGCAGGCGAGCGATCAGGAGCACGGCCGCCGCTCCGCAGGCGCGCGCCTCCCAGACTTGATAGGGCTCCACCACGAAGTCCTTGCGCAGCACCGGTAGCGGCACCCGTCCAGCCGCCGTCTCCAGGTCGCGGAGTGATCCTCCGAAGTGGTCCTCCTCGGTCAAGACCGAAAGGGCCGAAGCTCCCGCCCCCGCGTAGATCTCGGCCAGGAAGCCTACGTCCAGGTCCGGCCGGATAGGACCCCTGCTTGGAGACCTTCGCTTGACTTCCGCTATCAAAGCCACCTGGGGGCCCCGCAGAGCATCGGCGAACGACGGTGTCCCGCCGAGTATAGGTGCTGCAGGTCCCGACCCCTCCCGGTCTTGGGGCTGCGACCTTCCACCCCCTTCGCCGCGAGACCCGGCCCGGCCTACCAGTAGTCCGGCCTCCCCCCGCGACAGCCCGCCCACCGGCCTTCGTCGCAGCTCTTCCCGCACTCTCGCCTCAAGAAGTGGTAAAGGCAGCTTCCGCTTGCGTTCAGCCAAGCGCTCACGCACGTCGGCGACGATGCGGTCCAAATAGGTTCCTGACGACACCCGCACCATCAGTCCCCGGCCTCCTGGACAACTCCCGCACCGTGCAGACCATCCAGGGTAGATCGCAGAGGACCACCCGCCGCTTGTTGCACCCCGCCCGCTGCCTGTTGCAGCCCACCCGCTCCAGGTCGCCGCGTATCAGCCGCTACCGATCTTCCCCGGCTGCAACTCTGCGTGAAAGCCACCAATCGCTCCAGTACCTCAAGAGCCCGCCCGCTGTCCAGCACTTCGCCTGCCTTTTCCACCCCGGCCTTGATCGACTCACACACTCCCGCCACGTAAAGAGCAGCGCCCGCGTTGAGAAGGACTGCATCCCGGGGAGCGCCCCCCGCTCCTTCAAGAACAGCCCGGGTGATGGCCGCATTCTGCCCAGCGTCGCCACCAACGAGAGCGGAGAGGGGATGCCGGGGCAATCCGTAGTCGTACGGCTCGACAGTGAACGCAGCACCCGTCTGTCCCTCTCGGACCTCAATGAGGGTACTGGGGCCAGTGACCGCGAGCTCGTCCATGCCGCCGTCCCCACTGACCACCAGAGCTCTCTCGCAGCCCAGCCGGGCGAGAGCCTCAGCGATCACGGGTAGGTACTGGGGCACACTCACCCCCAACAGGAACCGCTGGGCCCCGGCGGGATTGGTCAAGGGACCCAGGAAATTGAAGACCGTGCGCACACCTAAAGACCGACGCACCCCAGCCACCCGACCGGCAGCGGGATGGTGACGAGGAGCCAACATGAACCCCATCCCTACCCGCTCTATGCATTCGGCTATCTCCTCCGGCTCCAAGGTGAGATCTACGCCCAGCGCTTCGAGCACATCGGCCGAGCCACAGCGCGAACTGGCTCCCCGGTTGCCATGTTTAGCCACCTTGACCCCTGCCCCAGCGACCACCAAGGCAGCCGTGGTGGAGATGTTGAAGGTGCCCAAGCCGTCGCCCCCAGTACCGACCACGTCAACCAGCGTCGCCCCGCCTTTTACCGGCACGGCCACGGCCTTCCTCCGCATGGCTTCCACGAGACCGGCTATCTCTTCGGCCGTCTCCCCCTTGGTCCGCAGAGCGATCAGGAAGGCGGCGATCTCGTTTTCACCGACCACGCCCTCGGCAACGAGCTCCAGAGCTTGCGCGGCCTCTTCTCGCGCCAGGTCCTGCCGCCGAGCCAGCTTCTCCAAAAGGACTGTGAACGGTCGTTCGCCGCTTCCCGGCCCGCACGATCCCGAGACCGGCCCCGTAGCCCCTGGTTCAGTGAGGCTTCGCCGACTCTCCGCCTGCCCCGGGGCAGTCATCGCACCCCCCTCCGGTTGCTAAGGAAATTGCGCAGGAGGTCCTTGCCGACCGTGGTCAGCAGGCTCTCCGGGTGGAACTGGACCCCTTCGACATTAAAGCGCTTGTGACGTACGCCCATGATCACCCCGTCTTCGGTCCACGCCGAAACCTCCAGGTCGGAGGGTAGGTCTCGATCCAGCACAAGCGAGTGATACCGTGTCGCTACGAAGGGCTGCGGTAGGCCGGCAAAGATGGTACGGCAGTCGTGATGGATGCGAGAGGTCTTGCCGTGCACCGGCTGGGCCGCCCGTACGACCGTCCCTCCATACACTTGACCCACAGCCTGGTGCCCCAAGCAGACCCCCAGCACCGGGCACACTCCTGCGAAAGCCGCGATGACCTCCATGCTCACCCCTGCCTCGTTCGGTGTGCAAGGGCCCGGTGAGATCACCACGTGGGTGGCGCCGTGTTCCCGTAGCTCCTCTACGGTCACCTGGTCGTTGCGGAACACGTGGATCCTAGTCCCCGATATCTCGCTCAGATACTGGACGAGGTTGTAAGTGAAAGAGTCGTAGTTGTCGATCACGACGATGCGTAGGTCGCTCAGCCCGGGGGCCGGGAACTTTTGCCGCCCGACCGGCTCCAGCACCTGTCGCACCTCCAGCGCCGCTCCACTCGCCGCTCTCATGACTCACCCCCACCCCTCTTGACCGGTCGCCAGCTCTATGGCCTTGAACACCGCACGGGCCTTGTTCTCGGTCTCGGCGAACTCGCGTTCAGGATCCGAGTCCGCCACTATCCCCGCCCCGGCTTGTACGTAGGCCCGCCCCTCCTTCACGAGCACGGTGCGGATGTAGATGCACGAATCCAGGTCTCCCGAGAAGCTGAGATAACCGATGGCTCCCGCGTAGGGACCTCTACGCGTGGGCTCCAGCTCATCGATGATCTCCATGGCTCTGACTTTGGGGGCTCCCGAGACCGTCCCCGCCGGAAAGCACGCCCGCAACGCGTCGGTGGCGCGCACCCCCTCCTCCAACTCCCCCGTCACCGAGGAGACCATGTGCATCACGTGGCTGTAGCGCTCCACCTGCATGAAGCCCTCCACCTGCACTGAGCCCGATCTGCAGACCCGGCCCAGGTCATTGCGGCCAAGATCCACCAGCATGAGGTGCTCGGCCCGCTCTTTCTCGTCCCTCAGCATCTCCTCGGCCAGACGCAGATCCTCAGCCGCTGTGGCCCCTCGCGGCCGTGTCCCTGCTATGGGACGGGTCTCGACTCGTCGTCCCGTCACTGTCACCAAGGGTTCAGGGCTGGACCCCACCACTTCGAAATCCCGGAAGGATAGGTAGTACATGTAGGGGCTGGGATTGACAGCCCGCAGTCCCCGGTAGATGGAAAAGCCGCTGATGGCCACTGGGAGCTCGAACCGCTGAGACAAGACCACCTGGAAGGCGTCCCCGGCATGGATATACTCGCGGATGCGCTTCACCGAGGAGAGGAAGCGTTCGCGGGTGAAGTTCGAGCGCGGTCGGGCCTCCCCGCCCGGCCCCGCCGTCCGCGGGGCCGGGCGGGGAACGGGCCCCTGCAACCGCGACTTGATCTCCGCCAGACGGTCAACAGCACCTCTATAGGCCTCTTCGAGACCCGCGGACCCGTCGCAGAAGACATTGGTCAGCAACGTGATCGAATGCTGCAGATGGTCGAACACTACGATGACGTCGGTGACCAAGAAGGCCATCTCCGGGAGCCCCAGGTCGTCCGGCGGCGCAGCGGGTAACCGCTCCACGTAACGCACGCAGTCGTAGCCGAAGTAGCCGACGGCTCCCCCGACGAAAGGAGGAAGTCCCTCCAGTTCGGGCGCCCGGTAACGAGAAAGGTGAGAGGCCATGAAGGCGAAGGGATCGCCTCCGTTCGCGTCCAGCTGGAACTGCTCGTCTTGACCGTGGCGTCGGACTGTGACCGTCCCCTGCGACAAGCGGAGACTTTCCCATGCCTTCAGGCCGAGAAAAGAGTAGCGGCCCAGACGCTGACCCTGCTCGGCGCTTTCCAGAAGGAAGCAGCCCGCCGGTTGTCTCAGTTTGAGAAACGCGGAGACCGGCGTCTCGGTGTCGTCCAGGTATTGGTGGAAGACCGGGATGACGTTATAGCTGTAGCTGAGCCTCCGCGCCTCTTCCAGGGAGGGCGTGGCTGCCAGCGGTCCGGATGTCATCGCCGCCTACCTTTGCCGACGGGCCAGGAACGGCGGCGTCTCTCCGGTGGGAGGCGTAAGCCATCGACCGTCGAAACAGGTGAAATCGCCGGTGTGACAAGCGACGCCGGTCTGCTCCACCAGGGCCAGGAGAGTGTCGCCGTCACAGTCATAGCGCAGCTCACGGACTCTTTGGATATGACCGGAGGTGGCGCCCTTGTTCCAATACTCGTTCCGCGACCGGCTGAAGAACCAGGTGGTGCCCGTCTCCAAGGTGCGCCGGATCGACTCGGCGTTCATGTACGCGAGCATCAGGACTTCCCCGGTATTCCATTCCTGGACGATACAAGGCACCAAGCCCCGGGAGTCGTACTTGATAGCCTCCAAACCTGCGACCGGTTGAGCCTGCGGCTGTTGGGAGGCCTGCTGGCTTTCGTCCTGGGCCCTGGAGACGTCGACGGCTGAGTTCTCGGTGTCTGGCCGGCTGGAAGTGGGCTCGCCGCCGACGATATTGTCGAATGTGTTCTTGGAATTCTGGGAGTTGTGGGTCTGCTCTGGCATCTCGTTCCTCTCCTTGCTCATCTTTCGCCCGGTCGGCGCGTCACCGCGCTACGTGCCGGTCGGCTCAGTCGGGCGACTGTCCGACCGCTGGAGGCGCCCCTCGCCGAAAGCGAGGGGCTAGGACCACGAGAAATGCCAGCAGACGAGCGGAGACAGATGCGACGCGCGCAAAGACAGCAGCAAACGACCGGCCCGATCCGGCCCGTCCCACATATGCTCCATAATCTCGCGCATCATCGTCTTCGTCCCGTCACCCTCGCTCGTTCCTAGCAGGTGATGCAGGTCGTGCCCGCAAGGAGAACCGGGGACATGAGAAGGTGCCCCAGTGACCCGGTATGATACATCGGCCGGACCCGGTTGTTAAGTGGGGGCGGGACTGGGAAGTACAAAAGAGTGAAGGGTGCTGTGGTGGACAGATCGGCCGAACTAATCTTCACAGGTGATGAGCTCCTGCGCGGAGACATCGTGAACACCAACCAGGCCTATCTGGGCCAACGTCTTCTTGATCTGGGCGTATTCGCCCGTCGGTCGGTCTGCGTGGAAGACGACCTCGGGGCTATCGCCAGAGCGGTCTCCGACAGCCTCTCTCGTCAGCCCGAAGTGCTTGTGCTCTCCGGGGGACTAGGGCCTACAGAGGACGACCTGACCCGCGAAGCCACCGCGGCAGCCTTGGAAGTGCCGCTCGAACACCACGAGGAGTTGCTCGCGCAGATCAGAGAGAGGTTCCAAGCGCGTGGCTATCGTATGAGCGAGAGCAATCGTAAGCAAGCTTCTCTTCCTCAAGGGGCGGTGCCCATACCCCTGGCCGGCACGGCTCCGGGGTTCTACGTAGAAGCGGGCAAGACTCTCGTCGTTGCTCTCCCGGGGGTGCCTTGGGAACTCAAAGAGATGTGGGAAGGCACCGTCGAGCCCCTGCTACGCACTCGCGCGGGGCGAGGAAGCGGCCACCTTGTCAAGCGCATCCTCACCTTTGGCATCGGTGAGTCGCTGCTTGCGGAGAAGCTGGCGGGGCTGGATTGGCGGGGACCGACGGTCCACATCGGCACCAGAGCCAGCCTAGACGGAGTGACCGTCATCCTCCGCGGCCCGGACTCCGCAGAAGGCCGCCGGGCCCTGGGGGAAGCAGCCGAGCGGGTCCGCGCTCTCCTGGGAGACCGTGTCGTCGCGGTCGACGGACCGGGGCTACCGGAGATAGCGGGCGAGCTCCTTAGAGCGCGTAGCTTGACCCTGGCCGTGGCGGAGTCCTGTACCGGGGGGCTGCTCGGCAAACGGCTCACCGACGTCCCTGGAAGCAGCGATTACTTCTTGGGCGGGGTGACCGCCTATTCGAATGAGGTCAAGAGGACCCTGCTTGCCGTCCCCGAGGAGGTGCTCTCCCGCTACGGGGCGGTCAGCGAGGAGGTGGCAAGCGCCATGGCTCTAGGTGTCTGTCGCCTACTCGGTAGCGACTGTGCCCTCTCCACCACGGGGGTTGCGGGGCCCGGCGGCGGAACCGAGAGCAAACCGGTGGGCCTGGTCTACGTCGGGAGCGTGGTCTGCGGCAGGGTCATGGTAGAGAGACTTCGCCTGTTCGGAGGTCGCGAGCAGATCCGGGAGCGCGCGGCTCTTTCCGCACTGGACCTCTTGCGCAGGCGGCTCCTGGCGGAGGTCTCGGGTTGGTGAGAGGCTGCCTCTGCTGCTGATGAGCAGGGTCCATTGCTCCTGACCCGCCCTACCCCCGGTTTCCCGCGGGCGGCATAATCTTCCCAGTCACCGGGTAAGACTGTGCCTAGATAACCGGCCGGGCTGTCTGCGCCGGTCGATCGCCGGATGAAAGGTGAGGAGATGGAGCAACCTAAAGTCTTTCTTTACGCGCTGAGTACTTGCGGTCACTGCCGGAACACCAAGAAGCTTCTTGACGAGCACAACGTCAAGTACGAGTTCGTGGACGTCGACCTGCTCCCCCGCGAAGAGATGCAGAAAGTGGTGGAAGAGGTTCGCAAGATCAATCCCCAGGTAGCTTTTCCCACCCTGATCATCGGCGACAAAGTCATTGTCGGCTATCGGGAACTCGAGATCTTGGAGGCATTGGGACTGTGAGCGACGTGGAAGAGCTCTACGAGAGACTCAAGAGGGTCAACGAGCCCAAAGGCTACTATTTCAACCGCGATGAGGACCTGGTCAGGCAATTGCTGGCCGGTCTGCTCAAGAACAAGGAACGCTACGGATACATGAGCTGTCCCTGCCGGCTCGCCTCTGGGGACCGAGAAGCCGACAAGGACATAATCTGCCCCTGCGATTACCGCGAGGCCGATGTGGAGGAGTACGGTAGCTGCTACTGCAGCCTCTATGTGTCTAAGGAGTGGAACGAGGGAGCCCGTCCTCACGTGCCGGTTCCGGAAAGGAGGCCGGCGGAAAAGTCCCCTTTTAGCCGTTGGCCGGGAATGGACGCCTGAACCACCTCCCTCAAGCCCACACACAGCTGGTCGCACCGGGACAGGGGGCACTAGCCCCTTGTCCCGGTGCTTTCTCCCCCCATCGGTCGCCCGGCACGACCGCGGACCACGCCCTTACCCCTGACGGCTGGAACAGCGAGCGACATGCGGCTAGAATGGCAGCGCAGGAAGCGCTCGGCACGCTTCCTTGCATTCTCAGGAGGAGGAAAGGAGGTCTGCGGCACTCAGCTCATGCGACGGACCGGAGCCGACCAGGTTCCGTCAGACTTGGTGTGTCTTCGATCAGCTCGGAATGTGAGGTGTACTCCCCTATGTCTGTAGCCCGAAAGCGTAGTTTCCCTGTGTTCGCTGCACTTGTGGCCTTGCTCGTAGCAGGACTGGTCTTAGTTGCCGCCTGCGGTGGAGACGAGACCACCACGACTACGGCCGGTCCCACCACCACTGCAGCTCCCTCTACGGAGACCACTGCTCCTCCGACCAGCAGCACCACTCCGCCCGAGGCCCAGGAGTTCACCTTCGGTATGCTCCTCGTCGGTCCTTATAACGACCGCGGCTGGAGCCAAGCCAACTACGAAGGCGGCCTCTATGTAGAGGAGAAGCTGCCCGGCGCCAAGATGGTATATGTCGACAAGGTCAATTCTGCCGACCGGCCCGGCACCACTCCGGAGCAACTGGCCGAAGACCTGCTGAGCAAGGGCGCCAAGATGGTTTTCTTTACCTCCGACGACATGAAGGATGGAGCCGTGGCTTTCGCCAAGGCACACCCCGACATCCCTGTAGTCCACACTTCGGGCGATGGCGCTTGGAAAGACGGCAAGGACTACAAAGACTTGCCCAATCTGAGCAACATAATGGGCCAGATGGAGTATGGCAAGATGATCGCCGGAGCGGCAGCCGCCCTGACCACGCAGACCGGCAAGATCGGTTATCTGGGACCCCTGATCAACGATGAGACCCGCCGGTTGGCCGCCTCCGCCTATCTGGGGGCCAAGTACGTCTGGACCGAGTACCTGAAGAGGGACCCGGCCGAGCTCAAGTTCAGTGTCAACTGGATAGGTTTCTGGTTCAACATCCCTGGCGTCACCTCTGACCCCACTCAGGTGGCTGACAACTTCTTCAATCAAGGCTTCGACGTAGTCATCTCCGGTATCGACACCACGGAGGCGTTGGTCGAAGCTGGGAAATTGGCTGCAGCCGGCAAGAAAGTGTGGGCCATCCCCTACGACTATGTGGGCTCGCTGGATGAGGCTCCCAATGTGGCCCTGGGCGTGCCCTACTTCAACTGGGGGCCGGCTTACCTTAAGGCTGTCATGGCAGCCCGCGACGGCAAGTGGAGTAGTTACTGGGAATGGAACCCGCCTGATTGGGCCGATATCAACAACCCAGACACCTCTGCTGTCGGCTACATCAAGGGCGAAGGCTTGTCGGCCGAAGCTGCTGCAAAGCTCGATGAATTCATCGCCGCCTTGGCCGGGGGCCTCAATCTCTGGAAAGGGCCTCTCTCTCTGCAGGACGGCACCCCGTACCTGGCGGATGGTGTAGAAGCCACTCCGCAGCAGATCTGGTACCTTCCCCAGCTCCTCCAGGGCATGGAAGGCCAAAGCGTCTCCCAGTAGGACTGATGCTGCTGATCGCCACTCGAGCAAAGGGGAGACCGTATCGGTCTCCCCTTTGCTACTCGCGGAAGAGCACGTGCAGGCCCGGGTACTAAGAGCAGAGCATTGAGAGCGACCACCAGGCACGGCTGGCAGTGGAGATCCAGATAGTCGACATCCACAAGCACTTCGGTCCCGTCCGGGCCAACGATGGCATAACTCTGACCATCCCGGCCGGCACCGTACAGGGCATCCTGGGCGAGAACGGGGCGGGCAAGAGCACGCTGATGAAGATACTGTCGGGCTTCCAGCCAGCAGACCGCGGCTCCATCCTACTCGACGGCCACAAGGTCCGCTTCCGCAACCCGGCCGATGCCATCGCCCACGGGGTGGGGATGCTGCACCAAGACCCGCTCGACTTCCCGCCCCTGCGAGTGGTGGATGACCTTCTGATAGGAGCCCCCGGCCGTCTGCTTCCCCGTCGCAAAGAAGCCGCCACGCAGGTGGCCGAATTGGCGGCGTCTCTGGGGTTCTCGGTCGATCTGAGAGCTGACGTGGGCGCTCTCACCCTGGGGGAACGCCAACAGCTCGAACTCTTGCGCTTGCTGTGGCTGGGGGCCAGGGTCCTCATCCTCGATGAGCCGACCACGGGGATCAGCGCGCGGCAAAGGCACCAGCTCTTCGCCACCTTGCGGCGCCTCGCCGACGAGGGCAAGACCGTGCTATTCGTCTCTCACAAGCTGGAAGAAGTGCAGGAACTCTGCGATCGGGTGGCTGTACTCCGCCAGGGCAGACTGGTGGGCGTGGCTGAAGCCCCCTTCCGAGTCGACCAGCTGGTCTCCCTGATGTTCGGCCGCGAGATAACTCCCGGCCCTCGCACGGTTTGCCAGCCGGGTGCCCCGGTGCTTCGACTCCGCGGTGTGAGTGCAGAGCAGGGCCCTCTCCGCCTATCAGCCCTGGACCTGGAAGTCTGCCGCGGAGAGACCATCGGATTGGCCGGCATGGAGGGCAGCGGCCAGAGCCTGTTCCTCCAAGCCTGTGCGGGGCTCATACCGACCACTACCGGGACCGTCGAGCTTGAAGGGATGAGGCTTACCGGTCGTTCTCACCACTACTTCAGGAACCGCGGGGTCGCCTATGTTCCGGCCACTCGTCTCGAAGAAGGGCTGGTGTCGGGACTGACGCTGAGCGAGCACTTCCTCCTTCTCGAAAGGAAGGGCTTCTTCCTCAACCGGGCAGCGGGGAGACGCTTGGCCCAAGAGCGCGTCGCCGAGTTCAACATCAAGGGCACCCCGGACAGTAAGGTGGAGACGCTTGGCCCAAGAGCGCGTCGCCGAGTTCAACATCAAGGGCACCCCGGACAGTAAGGTGGAGGCGCTTTCCGGCGGTAATCAGCAGCGGGCCCTGCTTGCTCTGATACCGCCTGATGCCCGCCTCCTGCTCCTCGAACAACCAACCCGAGGTCTCGACCTGGAGTCGGTCATCTACTTATGGAGCAAACTGAAAGACCGCTGCGAGGGCGGAGCGGCCATCATCTTTGCATCCAGTGATTTGGACGAGCTGCTCCGCTACAGCGACCGCATCCTGGTCTTCTTCGCCGGGCGTATCTCCAGACCGCTGGACGCTGGCACGACCACAGTCGAGCAACTCGGCGAGCTGATAGGCGGTGCCGATGCCTAGGTCCGCTCGCCAGCCCTATGCAGCCCTAAGCGAGAGCCGCCGTTTCCCCCGGCAGAGATGGCTTAACGTCGGAGTGCAGGTGGGGGCTTTCGTCCTGGCCGTGGCTTTCACCTCGCTCATCCTGTTGGCGGCTGGCGCTCCCCCCCTTTCCGCCTTCAAGGAGATCATCAAGGGCGCGGTCGGGAGCCTGAGCAGCTTCTCGAACGTGCTGGTGGCCTGGGTCCCGCTGCTCCTGGCGGCGTCGGGAGTCCTGGTGACCTTTGCCGCCGGCCTCTGGAACATCGGGGTCGAGGGTCAGATAGTCCTCGGAGCGGTGCTCACCACCTGGATCTTGCGCCTGCTCCAGTCCACGAGCCTACCCCCGGCACTCATCCTCGTCTTGGCTGTGCTCGCCGGACTGGTGGGCGGAGTGTTATGGGCCCTGCTGGCCGGCGCGCTGAAGACCTTCGGTGGCGTCAACGAGATCTTCGGCGGCTTGGGGCTGAACTTCGTGGCTACCGCCCTCACCCTCTGGCTCATCTTCGGGCCTTGGAAGCGTCCGGGCATCGGCTCCATGAGCGGTACCGAACCGTTCCCTGAGGAACTCTGGCTGCCCACGGTCGGCGGTTTGCGTCTCAGCCTGTGGTCTTTGGGGCTGGGGTTGGCCGCGGTGATCGTTGTGTACCTACTTCTGGAACGGACGTATTTCGGGCTCAGGCTGAAGGCTACCGGACTCAACCGGCGGGCAGCTTTTCTTCTCGGCGTGCCCACTTGGCAGTACGGGCTGGCTGCTTTCGCGCTATGCGGAGCTCTGGCAGGTCTGGCCGGAGCTGTGCAGGTGACCGGCGTGTATCACCGCTTGATCCCGTCCATCTCCAGCGGATATGGCTTTCTGGGCCTGATGATCGGGATGCTGATCCTGTACCGAGCGGTGTGGGTGGCCCCGGTGGCTTTGTTCTTCGCGGCTCTCAACATCGGCAGCATCCAGCTTCCGATCGTGCTCAAGCTTGATTCCACCCTTTCTGGAGTCCTGCAGGGCTCGTTGGTGTTGTTCGTACTTCTCATGGAGGGCGGTCGTCAGCGCCTCCTCCGTCGACGGGTCCCGGGTCAAGGCGAGGCCTGAGATGGGTGCCCAAGATGTGCTGATAGGTCTGGCTGGAGTGGTCGCCAGCACCGCGCCCTTGGTCGTCGCCGCTATCGGCGAGACTTTGACCGAGCGGTCAGGAGTCATCAACCTGTCCGTCAACGGGACCATACTGCTTTCAGCTATGGGCAGTTTCGTGGTGGCGGTGGAGAGTGGAAGCGTGTTTCTGGGCTTCCTGTGCGGAGCCGCCATAGGCGCGGTAGTAGCCTTGCTTCTCTCGTTCGGCAGTATCACCCTCCGCCAGTCGCAAGTAGCGGTGGGTTTCGTGTTGGCCCTCTTCTGCCGTGATCTTTCCTACTTCCTCGGCAACCCCTTCATGGGCGAGAAAGGACCCCGACTCGCCGTGCATCCCATTCCTGGTTTCGAGAAGATCCCGGTTCTCGGAACCCTCCTGTTCAAACACGACTTCATGACCTACTTCAGCCTGGCTCTGATAGCGGTCAGTTGGTGGTGGGTGTTCAGGACCCGCCCCGGTCTCACGCTGCGCGCGGTGGGCGAGCGACCGGAGGCCGCCTTTGCCCGCGGGGCCCGGGTCAAGCTCACCCGCTACACCTATACGGTCTTGGGGGGCGCCCTAGTGGGTCTTGCGGGGCCCATGTTCTCGCTGAGCGTCAAGGCGGGCTGGAAAGGCACTATCTCAGGACTGGACGGGCTGGGCTGGATCGTGCTCGCCATTGTCATCTTTGGTGCTTGGAATCCGGTCAGGGTGGCGCTGGGAGCCTATCTCTTCGGGGTCCTGCAGTGGCTGAGCGTAGTGCTACAGCCCTATCTGCAGGGGATACCCTCGCAAGTCCTACAGGTAGCGCCCTTCCCGCTCATGATCCTCACCCTGCTCTTTGTAAACCTCGGCAACGCTGAGTGGGTGGAGCGCGTCCTGGCGGCCCTGCCCGAACCATCCCGCCGCATGGTGGCCAAGATACTGCGCGCCATGCGGGTGACCCAGCCCCGTTCTCTGGGGGTGCCCTTCGACCGGGACTGAACCTGGCCGCATCCCCGGGCCATCCCCGGGGCCGAGCCACCACTGGGCCTCGATGTGGTCTAACCACGCTGAGCGCTGGCAGCCACTCAGCCCTCCGTAGCCCTCCCCAGTCTTGGATCGGGGCCGAAAACTGGCCCTATGTACATAGAGAGAGCCTAAAGCTAGGCCATCTGGCGACACCAACGGTCCTCCGCCCTTGTTATGCTGCCAGCAAGGGTCTCCCTGCGGGTGACCCGCGGTTCTAGTCGACAGCGACAGGGGTGGCGCAGACTGATGAGACGAATGTCCATGTTTTGGGGATGTACAATCCCCCTTCGCTTTCCTTTTCTTGAGCGCTCGGCCCGTTTGACCCTCCCGGCCCTGGGAGTGGAATTGGCGGATGTCGCAGGCTTTACCTGTTGCCCCGAGGCCACTCTGGTGAAGAGCGCCGATGAAGAGATCTACTACCTGACCGCGGCCCGCAATCTGGCCGTGGCCGAGCAGGCGGGTCTGCCCTTGCTGACCCCCTGCAACGGCTGCTACTCCACTTTCAAGTCGGTCTTAGCCGAGTTGAGAGCCGACTGGCGGCTCCGCCGCAGCCTGAACCTCCGCCTGGCTGCGGCGGGACTTGAGCTCCGCGGCGACCTCGACGTATGGCATCTGGTCGAATGGCTGAGCGAGGAGCTGGGACCTGCCGCTCTGGGCAAGCGGATGGTCAAGCCTTTCGGGGGACTGCGGCTTGCCGTCCATTACGGCTGCCATCTGCTGCGGCCCAGCCCAGCTGTCAGGTGGGACAGCCCCACCGCACCCACCAAGTTCGAGCAATTGGTGAAGGCCTTGGGAGCTACGGTCGTGGACTACCCCACCAAGATGGACTGCTGCGGCAACGCTCTCGACCGGATGGGGGACCGGCCCACTTCCCTCAAGATGTTGGAGCGGAAGTTGGCCGACCTCGCTGAACACCAGATCGACGGCCTGGTGGTGTCTTGCCCGTCCTGTTTCCTCCAGTTCGACCTCAACCAAGCCACCCTGCTGCGGGAGACCAAGACCGCCGGAGTGCCTGTGTTCTACATCACCGAGCTCATCGCTCTCGGCCTCGGGTTGGCGCCAGAGGACCTAGCGCTCGACATGCATAGGGTCGACGTCACTCCCTTCCTCGAGAAGTGGGCCGCCCGGCTGGCACGGCGAGCTCAGCTGGTACAGCACTTCGACTTGGGGGGGCTGCAAACCTGCGCGGCTTGTCGAGCCTGCGACAGTGATTGTCCAGTGGCCCGCACGCATAGCGACTTTGTCCCTTCTGCGGTGCTTGCCCGGCTGCTTGCCGGGGAGTTGGATGAGGTGCTGGCCGGTCCGGACCCTTGGCGCTGCCTTGATTGCATGACCTGCTTCGAGCGCTGTCATAGTCGACTGGGGATGGCCAAGGTCTTTGAGCGACTGCGACAGCTGGCCCACGAGAGACAGACCGTCCGCAGCGTCGTGCGGAGCAACTACGAGAGTTTCCTCGCCCACGGTCTCTTGGGACAGGCACGCACTTCGGCGCGAGAGAGACTCGGCCTGCCCGTACTGCCGCCCGTCGGCCTGGACTCCTTGCGGGTCGTGCTGGCCGAGTGCCCGGACACAGCGCCGCAGTCGGGCCCGACCAAGGGCGGAGCCAAACCCGGACACGCAGCGACGCGCCCCGAACCAGCCGATCGTCGGCCGTCCGGGAAGCGGTCACCCGCCGCGTCAGAGCCGCACTCCGGTGAGGAGCCGGTTCGGGCCTCTCGTCGAAAGGATTTCCGGGAGGGCTCGCTATGAGGACGCTCCATGCCTACCCGGATCATCGCTCCACCTGCGAAGAGCGCCCCCGCTCGCGTACCACCCACCCGCTGGGGCTCGGGCTGGGCCCGCGCCCGGCCTACCGCGAGGAGGAGGAGCCGCGCATCCTGGGCGGCTGCGGACTAGTGGGGATATGCGACCAGTCAGGCAAACGGATGAGTGGTGAGCTCGCCCTGCGAGCCATGGCCTCCATGCACGACCGCGGCAACGGCCTGGGGGGAGGGTTCGCGGGCTACGGCATCTACCCGGAACTGCCCGACTTCTACTGCTTCCACCTTCTCTACCACGACGAGACCGCCAAGAGAGACACCGAATACTATCTGAAAAGGCACTTCCGAGTGGTCATGGAAGAGCCCATCCCCACCAAGCCCGTGCGCGGCATCGAGAACGAGCCCATTCTGTGGCGCTACTTCCTCGATATCCCCGAGCAGCGCCTGGTGGAGACCCAGTTGAGTGCCGAGGACTACGTGGTGCATACGGTCATGGACATCAACGCCTACCTTGACGGAGCCTTTGTGGCTTCCTCGGGCAAGAACATGGGCGCCTTCAAGGGGGTGGGCTTCCCCGAAGAGATCGGCGAATTCTTCCGCATCGACGAGTACAAGGGCTGGACCTGGACCGGCCATGGTCGTTTCCCCACCAACACGCCCGGTTGGTGGGGAGGCGCGCACCCCTTTGCCCTGCTGGACTACTCCATCGTTCACAACGGCGAGATAAGTTCATACGGCATCAACCGACGGTACCTGGAGATGTTCGGCTATAAATGCACCCTCCAGACCGACACCGAGGTGGTCACCTATCTCTTCGACCTGATGTTGCGCCGCCACCGCCTTCCGGTGGAGATCGCCTGCAAGGCGCTGGCCAGTCCGTTCTGGAAGGACATCGACCTCATGCCTGAGGAAGAGCGCAGGCTGTTCACCGCTCTGCGCATGGTGTACGGTTCCGCTCTGCTCAATGGTCCCTTTGCGATCGTACTGGGCATGGCCGACGGTATGGTGGCCCTGAACGACCGCATCAAGCTCCGCCCGCTGGTAGCAGCCAGAGACGGGGACGTGATCTATGTGGCCAGTGAGGAATCCGCCATCCGGGAGGTCTGTCCTCACCCCGAGGAGAGCTGGATGCCGAAAGCAGGCGAGCCGGTGATAGCCCGAGTGAGCGAGAAAGGCCGCCGCAGAGCCGTCGCTCAAGCCAAACAGAGTGCTGGGGAGCGGCGCATGGCTCAGGGCCAAGCAGCAGTGGTGGTGAGCTGATGGCCTACACCACCTTCATCCCCCCGGAGTTCCGGGTGGTCATCGACAACGAGGTCTGTCTGCAGTGCGGCCGCTGTGTACAGCAGTGCGGCTGGAGCGTATACACTTGGGATGAGGCTGCGCAAAGGCCCCGCCCCGATCACAGCAGGTGTTCGGCCTGCCATCGCTGTGTGACCTTCTGCCCGGCAGGCGCTATCACCATCAAGCGGAACGAACTCGCCTTCAAAGCCTCCGACCACATGTCCCCCGAGCTGATCAAGGCTATTTACAAGCAGGCCGAGACTGGGGGGGTACTGCTCACCGGCATGGGCAACGACAAGCCCTATCTACGCATCTTCGACCACCTGTTGCTCGACGCCTGTCAGGTCACCAACCCGTCGATCGATCCCCTCCGTGAGCCCATGGAGATGCGGACCTTTCTGGGTCGCAAACCTGATTTTTTGGAAGTAGCTGCGGAGTCGCCCGGGAGCCGAGGTGTGCGCCGCGGGGCTGGAGCCCCGAGCTCCTACCAGCTGCTTACAGAGCTCGACCGCCAGCTCCAACTGGAGACTCCCATCATGTTCGGCGGGATGAGCTACGGCTCGGTGTCCCTGAATGTCCATCGGGCCTTGGCCATGGCAGCGGCCGAACTGGGGACCTTCATGAACACGGGCGAAGGAGGGTTGCACGCCGACCTGGAACCGTACCAGGACCACATCATCGTGCAGTGCGCTTCGGGACGTTTCGGTGTCGACACTTCCTATCTGCAGGCCGGCGCAGCGGTGGAGATCAAGATCGGCCAGGGAGCCAAGCCCGGTATCGGCGGCCATCTCCCCGGTGAGAAGATCGATTACCAGGTCTCCATCACCCGCATGATCCCCCAGGGCACGGACGCCCTCTCCCCCGCTCCTCACCACGACATCTACTCAATCGAGGATCTGCGCCAGCTCATCTACGCCCTCAAGGAGGCTACGGGCTACAAGCCGGTTTCGGTAAAGATCGCCGCCGTCCACAATGTGGCGGCCATCGCCTCGGGCGTGGTGCGAGCAGGCGCCGATATCATCTATCTCGATGGTTTCCGGGGCGGGACCGGAGCCTCCCCCACCATCATCCGGGATCATGTGGGACTCCCCATTGAAATCGCCATTGCTACCGTCGATCAGCGACTGCGCGACGAAGGCATCCGCAACCGAGCTTCTATAGTGGCCGCCGGCGGCATCCGTAGCTCCGCAGACGTGGTCAAAGCCATAGCCCTCGGCGCCGATGCTTGTGCGATCGGTACGGCCGCCTTGGTCGCCCTCGGTTGTCACGTCTGCCAGAAGTGTCACACCGGCTGCTGCTCTTGGGGCATATGTACCCAGCGCCCAGAGTTGACCCGTCGGCTCGACCCGGAATGGGGGGCTTCGCAGCTGGTCAACCTGGTCAAAGCCTGGACCCATGAGATCGCCGAGGTTCTGGGCGCCCTTGGAGTCAACGCCATCGAGAGCCTGCGCGGAAGTCGTGAGCGTCTCCGGGGTCTGGGTCTCGACCAGACCGTCCTCGACGTGCTTGGAGTGAAGGCGGCAGGACTATGAGCGAGTTCACGCAATTCTCCTACGTTCCCGATTCAGCGAGTGTGCGCCGGGTCCCCACCGGGCCGGCTCGTAGAGGTCCCAGCGGCATCGAGCCCGCCCGCCTCACCGCGGGACAACCCGGAACCCGGCGGGGTGAGGTGACGCGCGAGAAGGGCCGAGCAACCATCGATGCCAAGGGTGTCTATTACAAAACCCTCAACGAGCAGATCCGGGAAGAGATCGAGCGCGGCGCCCGCGAGATAATCCTCAACAATGTCATCGGCCAGCGCTACATCGGCACCGGTCTCGCTTACCGGGGAGTCACCGTGATCGTGAATGGCGTACCCGGAAACGACTTGGCCGCGTTCATGAACGGGCCCACCCTGATAGTCAACGACAACGCCCAGGACGGTGTGGCCAATACCATGAACTCCGGTCTTGTGATCATCAACGGTGACGCCGGAGATGTGCTTGGCTACGGAATGCGGGGCGGGTCGGTGTACGTGCGAGGGAGCGTAGGCTATCGTGTCGGTATCCATATGAAGGCTTTTGGTGACAGCCGTCCCCTCCTCGTGATCGGCGGTCAAGCCCGGGACTTCCTGGGCGAATACATGGCCGGGGGCGAGGTAGTCGTCCTCGGCCTGGGAGCCGAGCGGAGAGAGGAGACGCCGGTGGGCTCTTACGTGGGCACGGGCATGCATGCCGGCGTTATGTATGTGCGCGGAAAGGTCGCCTCGCATCAGTTGGGCAAGGAGGTACGCTTGGAGGAGCCTGGCCCCGCCGACCGCGAGCGGATCCGGGAAATCATCCGGGACTACTGCAAAGTGATGGCCCTCTCAGAGAACGAAGTGCTGAGTGAGCCGTTCGTCAAGATCTACCCCTATACTTCGAGGCCATACGGAAGGCTGTACGCCTACTAGATGCACGGCAAGGGACTATTGAGCTAAGAGAAAGGAGCCGCTCATGGGGGACAAACTGACCAAAGAGGATGTGCTTAAGATCGTCGAGGAGAAGCAGATCAAGTTCATCCGGCTCTGGTTTACCGACGTCCTCGGGTTCCTCAAGAGCTTCGCCATCACTCCGGCCGAGCTGGAGGGCGCCTTTGAGGAGGGCATGGGCTTCGACGGTTCTTCCATCGAGGGTTTCGCCCGTATCCAGGAATCCGACATGGTGGCCTGGCCCGACCCCACCACCTTCACCCTCTTGCCTTGGCGGGCAGGCGCCGGCGGCACTGCTCGGATGTTCTGCGACATCAAGTTGCCTAACGGCCAGCCCTTCCCTGGCGACCCCCGCCATGTCCTCCGCAAAGTGGTGGACAAGGCCAAAGCCATGGGCTACACGATGTACGTGGGACCTGAGCTTGAGTTCTTCTACTTCCGTGACAGTTGCGGCACGGAGGTGCTTGATCACGGAGGCTACTTCGACCTCACCACTCTCGATGCTGGGAGCGACCTGCGTCGTGACACCATCAATGCTTTGCAGGCCATGGGCATCCAGGTGGAGTACTCCCATCATGAGGTGGCGCCGTCCCAGCATGAGATCGACCTGCGCTACAAAGACGTCCTCACCATGGCCGACCAGGTCATGACCTACCGCCTCACGGTAAAAGAGATCGCGGCCGCCCACGGCGTGTACGCGACCTTCATGCCCAAGCCCATCTTCGGCGTGAACGGCTCCGGGATGCACGTCCATCAATCCCTTTTCCAGGACAGTCGCAACGCCTTCTTCGACCCCAATGACGAGTGCCACCTCTCGGCGGTAGGTAAGGCGTACATCGCCGGACTCCTCGCCCACATCAAAGAGATCGCGCTGGTGACCAACCAGTGGGTCAACTCCTACAAGCGGCTCGTGCCCGGCTACGAGGCTCCCGTATACATCTGCTGGTCCCGCCGGAACCGCTCGGCTATGGTGAGGGTGCCCCTGTACAAGCCCGGCAAAGAAGCTGCCACCCGGGTCGAACTGCGGAACCCCGACCCGGCCTGCAACCCCTATCTCGCCTTCGCCGCCATGCTGGCTGCCGGCCTGGACGGGATCGAGAAGGGCCTGGAGTTACCACCTGAAGCTGCCAACAACATCTACGAGATGACCGACCGGGAGCGGGAAGAAGCGGGTATCGACTCGCTCCCCGAGGATCTCTATCAGGCGCTTCAGGAATTCGAGAAGTCGAGCTTCGTCCGCGAGGCCTTGGGCGATCATGTCTGCGACTACCTGATCCGCAACAAGCGGCAGGAGTGGAACGACTACAAAGCCCTGGTCACTCCTTACGAAGTCGACCGCTACCTTTCCATCCTCTAGACAGCCACCCCGCTGTAGGCCCGGCGGCCACAAGGCCGCC
>FWPV01007042.1_pt1 | contig 20862 bp, 15 predicted proteins | sample 2228371 | NCBI WGS metagenome assembly FWPV01 (sample SAMEA103939776, study PRJEB20133) | metagenome | reverse complement strand
ACCTCATGACCCCGGGGCCGACGCCCATCCCCCACCAGGTGAGCCTGGCGCAGGCGGAACCCATCATCCACCACCGCACGCCCGCCTACACCGAGCTCTTCGTGCGCATGGTGGAGGGGTTGAAGAAGGTCCTGCTCACGGAAAACGACCTGCTCACCTTCGCGGCCTCGGGGACGGGGGCCATGGAGGGAGCGGTCTCCAACTGCTTCAGCCCCGGCGACCGCGTCCTGGTGGCCGCGGGAGGAAAGTTCGGGCAGCGCTTCGCGGAGATCGCCAGGGTCTACAAGCTCCAGGTGGAGCTCTATGAGTACCCCTGGGACGAGGCGGCGGATCCCGAGGTCATCGCCCGCTACCTCAGGGAGATGCCGGACATCAAAGGCGTTTTCGTCACCCACAGCGAGACCTCCACCGGGGTGGTCAACGACGTCGCCGCCATCGGGGAGCTGGTCAGGGAGACGCCCGCCATCCTGGTGGTCGATTCCATCAGCGGCGCGGGAGCCCTGGAGCTGCGCACCGACGACTGGGGGATCGACGTGCTGGTCACCGGGTCCCAGAAGGCCCTCATGACCCCGCCGGGACTGGCCGCCGCCGCGGTGAGCCCCAAGGCTTGGGAACTCATCGAGGCCGCGGACTCCCCTGCGTACTATTTCTGCTTCAAGAAGGCCCGGAAGAAATACAACTCGGACAATCCGGAGACGCCCTATACCCCGGCCATCAGCCTGGTGAAGGCCATGTCCGAGGCGATTGAGCTGCTGCTGGCGGAGGGCCTGGAGGCGGCCTGGGAGCGCCACCGCGTGCTGGCGGAATGCTGCCGTGCGGCGGTCAGGGCCATGGGGCTGGAGCTCTTCCCCAGGGCGCTGGACCGGGCCTACGCGGTCACCGCGGTAAAGGCGCCGGAGGGGATAGGCGGCGGGGACATCGTCCGCCACATGAACCGCGTGCACGGCGTGATCATCGCCGGCGGGCAGGACCGGCTGAAGGGAAAGATCTTCCGTATAGGCCATGTAGGATACTACAACTTCTTCGACATGGTCATAGCGCTCTCCGCCCTGGAGCTCACCCTCGCGGAGCTGGGCCATCCCCTGGAGCTGGGGGCGGGGCTGGCGGCGGCGGAAAAGGCATACGCGGAGGCGCTGCGGAGTTAAACCCGCGCTCCGAGGCGGTCCATGGGCGTTGATGAAGGCACGGTGAGAGGAAGGAGGGCTGAGAGTTGGCGCGCGTCCTGGTGAAGGAGAAGATCGCGGAGAGCGGCCTGCAGCTGCTCAGGAAGGACTTCGAGGTGGACTACCTCCCGGACTTGTCCCGCGAGGAGCTCCTCGGACGCATCGGAGACTACGAAGCCCTCGTCGTGCGCAGCGCCACCCGGGTGGACGCCGAGCTGATCCAGGCCGCGGAGCGCATGAAGGTCATCGGCCGCGCCGGCGTGGGCGTGGACAACATCGACGTGGAGGCGGCGACCAAGAAGGGGATCATGGTCATCAACGCCCCCCAGAGCAACATCATCTCCGCCGCCGAGCAGACCATGGCCTTGCTCATGGCCATGTGCCGCAACATCCCCGAGGCGGTCAGCTCCCTGCGCGGAAAGTGCTGGGAGCGCTCCAGGTTCGAGGGTGTGGAGCTCTACCACAAGGTGATGGGAATCGTGGGGCTGGGGCGCATCGGCACCCTGGTGGCCCAGCGCTGCCTGGCCTTCGGCATGCGCGTGGTGGCCTTCGACCCCTATATCTCGGAGGAAAAGGCGAGGAAGTTGGGGGTGGAGCTGGTGTCCACCCTGGACGAACTCCTCACCCAGGCCGATTTCATCAGCGTGCACCTGCCCAAGACCAAGGATACCTACCATCTCCTGGGAGAGGAGGAGTTCGCGAAGATGAAGGACGGGGTACGGGTGCTCAACGTCGCCCGGGGCGGGATCATCGACGAGGACGCCCTGCTGGCGGCGCTCGACTCCGGCAAGGTTGCGGGGGCGGCCCTGGACGTCTTCGAGAACGAGCCGGCCACGGAATGCCCGCTCATAGAACACCCCAAGGTCATCGCCACGCCGCATATCGGGGCCTCCACCCAGGAGGCGCAGGACCGTGCGGGGGTGATGATCGCCGAGTTCGTGAGCGCCGCCCTCAAAGGGGAGTTCGTGGCCAACGTGGTAAACCTGCCCGTGCCCGCGGAGGTGGACGAGACGGTGCGCCTCTACCTCCCCCTGGCGGAGAAGCTCGGACTCCTCCTCACCCACCTGGTGGAGGGGCACGTGGACGAGATAGAGCTCGAGTACCTGGGCGGGCTGGCGGGGCACGAGACCGGCGTGCTCACGGTGGCGGCGCTCAAGGGGTTCTTCCAGAAGATCGTCTTCGAGCCCGTGAACTACATCAACGCTCCCCTCTTCGCCAAGGAGCGCGGCATCGCGGTGCGGGAGACGAAGTCCGAACAGACCAGGGATTACGTGAACCTGGTGATGGTGCGGGGCCGTCGCGACGGAGAGGAAGTGGCCGTGGGCGGGACCCTGGTAGGCCTTTCCAACGCCGAGCGCTTCGTGCACGTCTACGAATACGACATCGACCTGGGGCCCTCGCAGTACATGGCCTTTTTCCGCTATGATGATGTCCCGGGGATGATCGGCAAGATCGGGACCATCCTCGGGGACCACGGCATCAACATCGCCCACATGCAGGTGGGAAGGCGTAAGATAGGCGGAGAGGCGGTGATGGGCATCAACGTGGACATCCCCATACCCGACGAGGTCATGGAGGAGATACGGGCGGTGCCGAGGGTCAAGGACGGCAGGTTCATCGTGTTGTGGTGAGCGTACGGGGGAGGACTCGGAGATGACGAGGAGGGTATATATTTTCGACACCACGCTGCGGGACGGCGAGCAGGCCCCGGGCATCAGTCTCAACCAGAGGGAGAAGGTGGAGATCGCGGAGCAGCTCGCCCGCCTGGAGGTGGACGTCATCGAGGCCGGATTCCCCGTCTCCAGCCCCTCCGATTTCGAGGCGGTGAAGGCCGTGGCCAAGACGGTCAAGGGGCCGGTGATCTGCGCCCTCGCGCGCACCGACCGCAACGACATCGACTGGGCCTGGGAGGCGCTGATGTACGCGGAGAGGCCCCTCATACACACCTTCCTCTCCACCTCCGAGTTCCACATGAAATACCAGCTCAAGAAGACGCCCCGGCAGGTGCTGGAGATGGCGCGGGAGGCGGTGGCCTACGCTCGCAAATACGTGGACAACGTGGAGTTCTCGGCCATGGACGCCACGCGCTCCGATCCCGCCTTCCTCTACCAGGTCTACGCCGCGGCCATCAAGGCGGGGGCCACGGTGATCAACATCCCGGACACCGTGGGCTACGCGCTGCCGGACGAGTTCGCGGACCTGGTCCGAGGGGTCATGGAGAACGTGCCCGGCATCGAGGACGTGATCGTGAGCGTGCACTGCCACAACGACCTCGGCCTGGCGGTGGCCAACTCCATCGCCGCCGCCAAGGCGGGGGCGAGCCAGATCGAGGTGGCCGTTAACGGCCTGGGCGAGCGCGCCGGGAACGCCTCCCTGGAGGAGGTGGTGATGATCATCAACACCCGCCGTGACGCCACGGACATGACCACGGGCGTAAACACGCGCGAGATCTACCAGACCTCGCGCCTGGTGTCCATGCTCACGGGCTACAACGTGCAGCCCAACAAGGCGGTGGTGGGGGAGAACGCCTTCGCTCACGAGTCGGGCATCCACCAGGACGGGGTGCTCAAGCACCGCCAGACCTACGAGATCATGAGCCCCGAGGACGTGGGGCTGGTGGAGTCGGAGATATACCTGGGGAAGCATTCCGGGCGGCACGCCCTCAAGGCCAAGCTGGAGGAGATGGGATTCTACCTCGACGACAAAGGCCTGGAACGCGCCTTCATCCGCTTCAAGGAGCTGGCGAGCAAGAAGAAGGAGATCTCGGTAAAGGACGTCGAGGCCATCGCCCTGGACGAGATCCGCACCCTGGAGGAGCTCTTCCAGCTGGACTACATGCAGTCCTCCTCGGGCACGGGCGCCATCCCCATCGCGGCGGTGAAGCTGTCCCGCGAGGGGAAGAGCTACGAGGCCACCTCCACCGGAGACGGGCAGGTGGACGCGGTGTGTAAGGCCATCCTCAAGGCCACCAAGGTGAAGGCCAAGCTCAAGGCCTACCAGGTGCAGGCCATCACCAAGGGACTGGACGCCATGGGCGACGTGACCATCAAGCTGGACGTGGAGGGACACGAGGTGGTGGGGCGGGGGGTGAGCCCGGACATCATCGAGGCCAGCGCCCGCGCCTATATCAACGCCATCAACCGCGCGGTGCAGAAGGGCCTCCTGGAGAAGAAGAAGCTCGCCCTCAAGGCCAGGTCATCAGGCGCGGCGAAGAAGACCCCGGCCAGGAAGGCGGCCGCGAAGAAGGCCGCGAAGAAGGCCACCAAGACCGGCAAATCCTGATCCTGTCGCAGGGTGAGACCTCATGGGCATGACCATCACCGAGAAGATACTCGCGTCCCACTGCGGACGCGACGAAGTGCGGCCGGGTGAGCTCATCAACGCCCGTGTTGACCTGGCGCTGGCAAACGATATCACCGCTCCCCTGGCCATCCAGGCCTTCCGGGAGATGGGCGCGGAGCGGGTCTTCGACCCCGCGCGGGTGGTGCTGGTTCCCGACCACTTCGCCCCCGCCCGCGATATCGCGGCGGCGGAGAACTGCGCCATGATGCGCGAGTTCGCGCGCCGGCAGGGGCTGGAGAACTACTTCGAGGTGGGAAGGGTGGGCATCGAGCACGTCCTCCTTCCCGAGGAGGGCCTGGTGTTGCCGGGCGACCTGGTGGTGGGTGCCGACTCCCATACCTGCACCTACGGGGCCCTGGGAGCGTTTTCCACGGGCATGGGGTCCACGGACCTGGCCATGGCCATGGCCCTGGGGGAGGTATGGCTGCGCGTCCCCGAGAGCATGCTGCTGGAATACGAAGGGGAGCTCAAGCCCTGGGTATGCGGGAAGGACCTCATCCTGCATACCATAGGCGCCATCGGTGTTGACGGGGCGCGCTACCGCGCCATGGAGTTCCGCGGCCCCGCCGTTGACGCCCTCTCCGTGGAGGGCAGGCTGACCATGGCCAACATGGCGGTGGAGGCGGGGGCCAAGAACGGCATCTTCCATGTGGATGCCAAGACCCGGACCTGGCTGGAGCGCAGGACGCGGCGGGAGTACCGGGTCTTCCAGAGCGACCCCGACGCCTCCTACGCGGAGAGGATACGTTTCGACGTGAGCGGCCTGGAGCCCCAGGTGGCGCTGCCGCACCTACCCTCCAACGTAAAGCCGGTGTCCGAGGTGGGGGAGATCCCCGTGGACCAGGTGGTCATCGGGTCCTGCACCAACGGCTGGCTGGAGGACATGGAGACGGCGGCGAGGATACTGGAGGGGAGGGAGGTACATCCCCACGTGCGCTGCATCATCTTCCCCGGCACCCCCCGCATCAAGCGGGAGATGATCCGCAGGGGATGGATGGAGATCTTCCTGGCCGCGGGCGCGGTGGTGAGCACCCCCACCTGCGGGCCGTGCCTCGGCGGACACATGGGAGTGATCGCGGCGGGAGAGAGGGCGGTGTCCACCACCAACCGCAACTTCGTAGGCCGCATGGGCCACAAGGAGGGGGAGGTATACCTGGCCGGCCCCGCGGTGGCCGCGGCCTCCGCGGTGACGGGGAGGATAACCGATCCCGGGGAGGTGGCGGGAAGATGAGCGCGGCGGTGCTGGAGGGAAAGGCCTGGCGCTACGGTCGTGACGTGGACACCGACGTCATCATCCCCGCCCGCTACCTCACGGCCACGGACGAGCGCGAGCTGGGGGCGCACTGCCTGGAGGACCTGGACCCGGACTTCGCCGGGAAGGTCGAGAGAGGGGACATCATCGTGGCGGAGGAGAACTTCGGCTCTGGATCGTCGCGCGAGCACGCGCCGCTGGCCATCAAGGGGTGCGGGGTATCCTGCGTCATCGCCTCCTCCTTCGCGCGCATCTTCTACCGCAATGCCATCAACGTAGGCCTGCCCATCCTGGAATGCCCCGAGGCGGTGGAGGGCACGAAGACCGGCGACCGCCTGCGGGTGGACCTGGAGAAGGGCACCATAGAGAACCTCACCACCGGAAAGACTTACCATGCACAGCCCTTTCCCGACTTCATGCGGGAGATCATCGCCCTCGGCGGCCTGGTGGGATACGTGAGGAACCGTCTGGGGTCGGGATGAGGACCGGCAAGGGAAGGCAGGAGACAAGGAGAGCGCGGCCCATCGGTCCGGGGGTCGCGAGATCGATCCGGGCCGGAGGCTGCAAGAGGGGAGAAAGATGTACAGGATAGCGGTGATTCCCGGGGACGGCACCGGTCCCGAGGTCACGCGCGAGGCGGTGAAAGCCCTGGAGGCCGCCGCCGGCTGCGCGGGGTTCGATTTCCAGGCCGACACCTTCGACTACGGGGGCGATCGTTATCTCGCGACGGGGGTGGTGCTCACCGACGAGGAACTGGAGGGCTTGAAGGCCTACGACGCCATCCTGCTCGGGGCCATCGGGCATCCCGACGTCAGGCCGGGGGTGCTGGAGCAGGGCATACTGCTGCGCATCCGTTTCGCCCTCGACCAGTATATAAACCTGCGGCCGGTCAAGCTCTATCCCGGCGTGGACTGTCCCCTCAAGGACAAGGGTCCCGAGGACATCGACTTCGTGGTGGTGAGAGAGAACACCGAGGGGCTGTACGCCGGCACCGGCGGTTTTTTACGCAAGGGGACCCCGGACGAGGTGGCGGTGCAGGAGAGCGTGAACACCCGCAAGGGCGTGGAGCGCTGCCTGCGCTTCGCCTTCGAGTACTGCCGGCGCAGGAACAGGGGACGCAAGCTCACCCTGTGCGGCAAGACCAACGTGCTCACCTATGCCTGGGATCTCTGGGAAAGGGCCTTCAACGAGCTGGCGGCGGAGTATCCCGACATCGCCACCGACTACGCCCATGTGGACGCCATCTGCATGTGGTTCGTGAAGAACCCGGAGTGGTTCGACGTGGTGGTGACGGACAACATGTTCGGGGACATAATCACCGACCTGGGAGCCATGATCCAGGGGGGCATGGGCATAGCCGCGGGAGGGAACATCAACCCCGAGGGGACCTCCATGTTCGAGCCTATCGGGGGATCGGCGCCCAAGTACACGGGGAAGAACGTCATCAACCCCCTGGCGGCCATCTGCGCCGTGCAGATGATGCTCGACCACCTGGGGGAGCGCGAGGCGGCGGGGATGGTGGAGAGGGCGGTGATGCGCGTCTGCGCTCACGACCTGGAGTCCCTGTCCGCGGGCCGCATGGGGAAGTCCACTTCGGAAGTGGGGGATCTTGTCGTAAAATACATCCGGGAGCAGGGTGAGTAGAGCCGCGATGGAGGAGAAGCGGAGCGGAGGTAGTTTCGATGCCCATACCTGAAGTAGAGAAGATCTGGATGGACGGCGAGCTGGTGGACTGGAAGGACGCCAAGATCCACCTGCTCTCCCATTCCCTTCATTACGGCTCCGGGGTCTTCGAGGGCATACGCGCCTACGAGACCCCGCGGGGGGCGGCGGTCTTCCGCCTCACCGACCACATTAAGCGGCTGTTCCGCTCGGCGGCCATCTACCGCAAGCCCATACCCTTCACCCTGGAGGAACTGGTTGAGGCGACCAAGGTGGTCATCCGCGCCAACGGCCTCAAGAGCTGCTATATCCGGCCCATAGCCTTCCGCGGCTACGGAGAGATGGGATTGCACCCCATGGGCGCGCCGGTGAACGTGGCCATAGCGGTATGGCCCTGGGGGGCCTATCTGGGCGAGGAGGGGATAAAGCACGGGGTGCGCGCCAAGGTATCCTCCTTCCGGCGCAACGAGGCCAACTCCATCCCCACCGCCGCCAAGGCCACCGGGCAGTACCTCAACTCCATCCTGGCCAAGATGGAGGTGGTGGAGGCGGGATACGACGAGGCCATCCTGCTCAACATGCACGGGCACGTGGCCGACGGGGCGGGAGAGAACGTCTTCGTGGTGAGGAACGGCGTGGTCTACACCCCCCCCACCTCGGCGGGGGCCCTGGAGGGGATCACCAGGGACTCGGTGATGCGCATCGCCGAGGACATGGACATTCCCTGCCGGGAGAAGGACCTGGTGCGCACGGACCTCTACATCGCCGACGAGGCCTTCTTCACCGGCACCGCCGCCGAGGTGGTGCCCATAAGGGAGATAGACGACCGCGTGATAGGCGATCCCGGCCCCATCACGCGGCGCATCCAGGAGAAGTTCTTCGAGGTGGTGTCGGGCGGCGACAAGGCCTACGAGCACTGGCTCGAGTACGTGGACTGAGGCTCCGGCGGCCTGGGTGCGGCTTTAGACCTCCGAGGCGGGCGGCGCACGGCGAGGGCCCGGAGACGGCGCCGCGCCTGAACGAGAACGCCGATGCCGCCGTACTTTTCGGGGTGTTTTCCCTCCATGGGGCGGCGAGCGGCCGGGTTCAGCGGGAGCGCGGCGGGCGGCCGGGCGTTGCCCGGGAAGATTGAAGACGGAAGGCGGAGATCGGCGTATGAAGGAAGGTGGCGCAGCCAGGCGGGATGTGGAGATGGACGACGGCGCCGTAATGCTCTACGACACCACCCTCAGGGACGGCGCCCAGCGGGAGGGGGTCTCCCTCTCCGTGGAGGACAAGCTCAAGATCCTTCGCCGGCTGGACGAATTCGGTTTCCACTACGTGGAATGCGGCTACCCGGCCTCCAATCCCAAGGACGAGGAATTCTTCCGCCGCCTGGCCGGGGTGGACTTGAGGAACGCGGTCCCGGTGGCCTTCGGCTCCACGCGCAAGGCGATGATCGGCACCGACAAGGACCGCGGGCTGGAGGAGCTCCTGCGCGCGGAGACCCCCGCGGTGTGCATCGTGGGCAAGAGCTGGGAGCTGCACGTGCGCACCGCCCTGCGCACCCGGCTGGAGGAGAACCTGTACATGATCGCCGACAGCGTGGACTACCTCAAGCGCCGCGGCCGCGAGGTGATCTTCGACGCCGAGCACTTCTACGACGCCTACAAGAACAACCCGGAATACGCCATGAAGACGGTGAAAGCCGCGGTGGAGGCGGGGGCTGACTGGGTCTGCCTCTGCGACACCAACGGCGGCGCCCTGCCCTGGGAGGTGAGGGAGATAACCGCGGCGGTGGCTCGGGAGCTCTCCGTACCCCTGGGGGTGCACACCCACAACGACGGGGAGTGCGCGGTGGCCAACAGCCTGGTGGCGGTGGAGGAGGGCGTCACCATGGTCCCGGGCACCATCAACGGCTACGGGGAGCGCTGCGGCAACGCCAACCTCTGCTCCATCATCCCCGCCCTGGTGTTGAAGATGGGGCGGGAGGCGGTGGATGCGGAGAGGCTCAGGGGCCTCACGGAGCTCTCCCACTTCGTGAGCGAGATCATGAACATCAAGCCCGATTCACACCAGCCCTACGTGGGCCAGAAGGCCTTCGCCCACAAGGGCGGCATGCACGTGAGCGCGGTGGTGCGCGAGCCGGAGACCTACGAGCACATCCGCCCGGAGTGGGTGGGCAACCGGCAGCATATCGAGGTCTCGGAGCTCTCGGGGAAGAGCACCATCATCATCAAGGGAAAGGAGCTGGGCTACGACCTCTCGCAGAGCCCGGAAAAAGTGCAGGAGATCCTGGACCTGGTGAAGGAGATGGAACATCGCGGCTATCACTTCGAGGCCGCCGACGGCTCCTTCGAGCTCCTCCTGCGGCGCCACCTGGGCCTGCACCGGGTCTTCTTCCGCCTGGAGAGCTTCCGGGTGATCATGGAGAAGAGGGAGGACGGCAAGGTGGTCACCGAGGCCACCATCAAGGTGCACGTGCGCGGAAAGCGCATCATCGCCACCGGGGAGGGCAACGGCCCCGTGAACGCCCTGGACAACGCGCTGCGCCTGGCCATCGGCCGCGCCTACCCGGAGCTCGACGACATCGACCTCGAGGACTACAAGGTGCTCATCCTCAACCCCGAGAAGGCCACGGCGGCGGTGACACGGGTGCTCATCGAGAGCGGCGACGGCGAGAAGACCTGGGGAACCATTGGGGTCTCCGAGAATATCATCGAGGCCTCCTGGCAGGCCCTGGTGGATTCCATCGAGTACGGCCTCCTGCACAAGAAAGCCCAGCCGGATTAATGCGCGGGCGAGAGAGGCCAGGGTTGCGGCTCACGCGCCGGGCGGGGCGGGCGTTATAAAAGCGATCCAGAGGAGAGGAAGCGGCATGAAGCTGGCGAGGTACAGGTACAGAGGGCACATCTTCTTCGGCGTGCTCGAGGACGGAATGCTGCACGAGCTGGAGCGCACTCCCTTCCTTGACCTCAAACGGCAGGGGAGGAGCTACGGGCTGGAGGAGGTGGAGCTGCTGACGCCGGTGTTTCCGCAGAAGATCATCGCCGTAGGCCTCAACTACCGCGACCACGCGGAGGAGTTCGGGCTGGAGATGCCCGAGGAGCCCGTGCTCTTCATGAAGCCGCCTTCTTCCCTGCTGGCCCACGAGGGGGAGATCGTCTATCCGGAGATGAGCGGGCGGGTGGATTACGAGGCGGAGCTGGCGCTGGTCTGCGGCAGGGAATGCCGCGACGTATCCCCGCGGGAGGCGCCTTCCTGCATCCTCGGCTATACCTGCGGCAACGACGTCACCGCGCGGGACCTGCAGGCCAGGGACGGCCAGTGGACGCGCGCCAAGAGCTTCGACACCTTCTGCCCCCTGGGGCCCTTCATCGAGACGGATCTGGACCCCTCCGACCTGAGGATAGAGCTCCGGCTCAACGGCGAGACGCGCCAGTCCTCCACCACCGCCAACATGGCCTTCGGCCCGGCGGACCTCCTCAGCTTCACCTCACGCATCATGACCCTCTATCCCGGCGACGTGATCATGACCGGGACCCCCTCCGGGGTGGGGGAGATGTTCCCGGGGGACTGCGTGGAGGTGGTCATAGAAGGCCTGGACCCCCTGCGCAACACCGTGGTCGTGCCGGGATGATCCACGGGATTCCCCCGGCATCGCTGTCCATGGGCCGCCTTCGGAGCAGGCGAGGAAGGGTAGGAGATGGAGCCGGATTACAGGCGGGCCCTGCGTTATGCGCTGGGGGAGAGGCGGCTGTGGACGGCGGGCCTGCTGGCCGCCGTCGCCCTCGGCGAGGCCTGGTGGGTGATCTACGGCTGGGGACCCGAGTACCTGGGCGAGAGTTGGAGGCATGCCCTCGGGGAACGCATGGGTGACGCCGCTTCCCTCGTCGCCTCCCTGACGGCGGCCGTCGCCGCGTTCGCGGTGCTCAAGGCGGTGGGGTACATGGCGGAGATGGTCCTGGTGCGCCAGGTGGCCCAGGGTATGCGGTCGGAGATACCCGGGTTCACGGAGGCCTTCTCCGCCTCCCGCGGGCGATATATCCACCTCGCGGCCGCCCTTCTCCCCCGGGACGCCCTGCGCGCCCTCCTCGTCTACCTGCCGGTGCCGCTCCTAGCCCTCTGGAAGCGCTGGGATCCCCTCCTCGACCACCTTCTCCTCTACATGGCCGTGTTCATGGCCTGGTTCGCCCTCCTCGTGGCCGCGGATTTCCTCGTCGGCGTCACCGCCGCCCTGGCCGCGCGCGGCGCTCTCCTGATGCGGCAGGGGGTGCGGGAGGCCTGGCGGAGGGGATGGGGCCTGCTGCGTAGCAACGCCGCGCGTTGTCTTGCGGTATGGTTGCAGGTCCTGGCGGCGGACCTCGTCTTCCTGGTCCTCGCCTGGACCCTTTCGGCACTGGTCCCCTGGGGGGCGGGGATGGCATCCGACCTCCTGCGCGTCGCCCCCCTGCGGTGGCTGGTGCACGCCATGGCCTACGCCGTGCTGGCGGCCTTCCTGGTGGGAGGCCAGACGGCGGTGCAGTGCTACCGGTCGTCCCTGTGGACATTGACCTATATCCGGCTGGAGGAGACCGGCGACAACCCGCCCCCTTGCCGGTGACGGCGTGCCCATATCTCCCCGCAGGTGACGCCGCACCACGAGCCTGCCGTGCCCCGGGGTCGCATCGGCAGGCCGTGCCACCCCTTTTCTCGGGGCACCCGCGGGACGCCCACCGCGACCTCACGCGCTGTGGACGCCGGAGCCTGCGCGGCCGTCCGCCCGAGGCCTTCGCGGCGCGACGCCGCGACCGACGCGAGGCCGTGCGACGGCTCGGGCTGTGCTATCATAGGTCCGGCGAAGAGGGAGAACAGGGAAGAGAGGAGAGGAACCGCCTTGCGCCTGCGTTTCGCCCCCAGCCCGACGGGATACCTCCACGTGGGAGGAGCCCGGACCGCGCTCTTCAACTGGCTGCTGGCGCGCCGTTTCGGGGGCTCCTTCATCCTGCGCATAGAGGACACCGACCTCACGCGCTCCACCGAGGAGGCCATCGAGGCCATCGTGCGGGACCTGCGCTGGCTCGGACTGGACTGGGACGAGGGCCCCGAGGTGGGAGGGGAACACTGGCCTTACCGTCAGACGGGCCGCGTGAACCTCTACCGCCGGGCGGCCGAGGAGCTCCTCAAGAAGGGCGCCGCCTACCGCTGCTTCTGCCTGCCCGAGGAGCTGGCGGAGCGGCGAGAGGCGGCGGTCAGGGAGGGCAGGAGCCCCATGTACGACCGGCGCTGCCGTTCCATCCCCGCGGAGGAGTCCCTGGAGATGGCCAGGGACGGCAGGCCCTTCGCGCTGCGTTTCGCGGTCCCGGAGGGGGAGACGGTGGTCCGGGACCTCATCCGGGGCGAGATCCGCTTCCGCAACCGGGAGATAGAGGACTTCGTGCTCCTGCGCAACGACGGTTCCCCCACCTACAACCTTGCGGTGGTGGTCGATGACCTGGACATGCGCATCACCCACGTGGTGCGCGGGGACGACCACCTCTCCAACACCCCCAAGCAGATCCTGCTCTACCGCGCCCTGGGGGCGGAGGAGCCGGCCTTCGCCCACCTGCCCATGATCGTGGGCCGGGACGGCAAGCCCCTCTCCAAACGCCACGGCGACGTGGCGGTGGGGAGTTTCCAGGAAAGGGGCTTCCTGCCCGAGGCCATGGTGAACTTCCTCGCCCTGCTGGGGTGGTCGCTGGACGACTCCACCACCCTCATGGACCGGGAGAAGATCATCGCCGGTTTCAGCCTGGAGCGGGTGAGCTCCAAACCCGCGGTCTGGGACGACGAGAAGCTCCTGTGGATGAACTCCCAGTACGTCATGGCCATGGAGGATGAGAATCTGGCGCGTGCCCTCATGCCCTTCCTGGTCCGGGCGGGGCTGGTGGAGGAGGACGATCCCGAGGCCCTGGAGAGGATGCGGCGCATCGCGCCCCTGGTGCGCGAGCGCATCAAGGTGCTCGCGGACGCGCTGCCGCTGGTGGCGTTCTTCTTCCGGGAGGTGGAGGTGGAGGAGGACGCGCGCGAGCTGCTCAAGGGAGAGGAGAACCGTTCCATCCTGAGGGAGACGGGCAGGAGGCTCCTGGAGCTGGAGAGCTTCGACGCATCCTCCCTGGAGGCGACCCTGCGCGCCATGGCGGAGGAGATGGGCTTGAAGGCCCGCAAGGCCTTCCAGCCGGTGCGCGCCGCCATCAGCGGGAGCAGGGTCAGCCCGCCCCTTTTCGAGTCCATGGAGATCCTGGGGCGGGAGACATGCCTGCGGCGCATCGCCAGGGCTCTGGACGAGGGAGGAGAGGGGTAGGGGAACGTGCGGCTGCGATGGCTGGGCACGGCGGGGTTCGAGCTGGTGAGCGGCATCACCTCCATCCTCATCGACCCCTACCTCACCCGCAATCAACGGTCCGAGCCCCGGCAGGACCTGGTTCCGGCGGACTTCCCCCACGCCAGGGCGGTCCTGGTGACCCACGGCCACTTCGACCACGCCTACGACGTGCCGGCCATCGTCGCGGCCTCGGGGGCGACGGTCTACGCGTCGCCGCTGGTGTGCCAGTCCCTGGCGGCGCAGGGGGTCCCCTGGAACCTCCTGCGCCCCTGCTGGGGGGGAGAGGCGGGGGAGGCGGGCCCCTTCCGCTTCACCGCCGTGCCGGCCCGCCACGTCACCTTCGACGCCCCCCTGGTCCTCTCCACCGCGCTGAGGTGCCTTCCGCGCCTGCCCGAACTGGCGCGGCTGGGCTCGTCGCGCTATCCCTGCGGGCAGGTGCTGGGTTGGTACATCGAGGCGGAGGGCAAGAGGCTCTTCCACATGGGCAGCGCCTGCCTGCCGCACGACCTCGAAGCGGAGGTGGACGTGTTCCTGGTCCCGGTGCAGGGGAGGACGGACATCTGCTCCGTGGCCGCCGACCTGGCGCGCAGGGTCAAGCCGTCGCTGGTCATACCCCACCATCACGACGACTTCTACCCGCCCCTGAGCCGCTACATCGACCTCGCTCCCTTCGAGGCGGGGCTGCGCGAGCGGGGCCTGCAGGCGCAGGTGCGCGTGCCGGTCATCAACCGGCTGATAAATATCTGAGCGGCGATAACGAAAGTGGCGCGTCGCGAGAGCGGGAAAGAGGCAAGCGGTCATTCGCCCCAGGTCGGTCCAGGAGCTGGTGATGCGGGCATCTCCGCATAAGGCCGTATCGTGACCCTCCATCTCATGTTGCCATTTCCTTGCCGCGCCAAACCCGTCATGACAAGACCCCCTTGTTGCGGGCGTCCGCGCGATTGAAACCACGAAAGGTTCGCTATAAGATGAAAGTGTTCTGTGCCGGAGGCATATATTGGAACTCCATGGTAGGGGACCAGGCCAGCCGGCGTCAGCCGGCCTCATCAGCCTCCGTTGCCTTCTGTGGAGACGCGGCGAAAGGTATCGCGGGATTATCGCGATGCGAGCGCGATGGAGGTGATGAAGGCGATGAGTCGCAAAGCCAAGATCACCATGGCCGCCGTCCTGGCCTGCGCGGTCCTCATGGCCGCCGTGGCGGTGACCGTGAGCATCCTGGCCCTCTCGGACGGAAAGGAAGGCGGGGGCGGCGGACGCGCCGAAGGCGGATCGCAGCAGGCCCTTGAGGGCAGCCAGAAGGAAGGCGGGCGCGAGCCCTCCGCCTCGGGAGATGAGGCGCGGACGCAGGCGAGTGAAGGTACCGGCGCAACCGGCGAGGACCCCGCGAGCGGCCAGCCCGGGGACTCCGCCACCACCGGTTACCCGGACCTCGCGCCAGCGCAGATCCCCGCCTCCTCGGTGGACGAGGCGCTCCTGAGGCAAGCCGCCCAGGATTACATGCGGAACACCTTTGGGGACACACAGACCTACCAGATCACGCAGGTCAAGATCAGCGCCATCGACCCCGCTTGGGGCAAGGTGACGTTCTACCGGCAGGACCAGGACCTCACCGTAGAGACCTTGTTCTACCGACGGGATGGAAACTGGGGACCGGCGCCGGTCGGTCCGGGCACCCCGGCCCTGCCAACCGATATCTGAAAGATCGAAAGATCGAGGCGCGAGACAGGGACCACCCCGGGGGAGTCGCTCCCCGCGACCGTCATCTTGGGAGGCGAGCGAGGGCAGGCAACGACTTCGTCGCAACCGCGCCGCGCCGGCCTTTCAGCGTCGAGGAGGTGCGGTGCGCATGCGGACGCCGGCAGATGCAACGGGTGAAAGAAGTATTTGCTAATATAGGTAACGACTCGTGGATGCGGCGTAGTAGATCTGGAGGTTGACATGGAGAACATCTCTTTCAGGGCGCTGGTGGCGCGGGAGGGGGAGGACAAGACCTTCACGCGCGCCATCGAGACCAGAAGCATCGAGGACCTGCCGCCCGGCGACGTGGTGATCAGGGTCCGTTACAGCTCGGTGAACTACAAGGACGCCCTCTCCGCCAGCGGCAACCGCGGCGTCACCAGGAACTACCCCCACACCCCCGGCATCGATGCCGCGGGCACGGTGGAAGAGGACGCCAGCGGGCGCTTCTCCCCCGGCGAGGAGGTGCTGGTAACGGGGTACGACCTGGGCATGAACACCTCCGGCGGGCTGGCGGAATACATCCGCGTGCCCGCGGACTGGGTGGTGAGGCTGCCGGCGGGGCTCACCCTGCGAGAGTCCATGATCTACGGCACCGCCGGGTTCACCGCCGCCCTCTCCGTGCTCAAGCTGACCGAGGCCGGAGTCACGCCCGACGCCGGAGAGGTGCTGGTCACCGGGGCCACGGGGGGCGTGGGCTCCCTCGCCATGCGCATCCTGGCCAAGATCGGGTTCCAGGTGGTAGCGGCCGCCGGTATCATGGACGAGGCGGAGCTCTCCGAGTACGAGGCCAGGCTCAAAGCCCTGGGCGCTTCCCGCGTCATTCCCGCCTCTGAGGTGGACGACACCTCGGGCAAGCTCCTGCTCAAGGGCATCTGGCCCAACGCCGTGGACACCGTGGGCGGCAACATCCTGGCCACGGTGGTGAAGTCCACCGCCTACGGCGGGGTGGTGACCACCTGCGGAAACGCCGCCGGCCACGAGCTGAACCTCAACGTCTATCCCTTCATCCTGCGCGGCGTGAGCCTGCTGGGCGTGGACTCCGTGGAGTGCCCCATGGAGCCGCGCCTCAGGGTGTGGGAGAAGCTGGCGGGGGAGTGGAAGCCGGACAACCTGGAGGAGATGACCACCGAGGTGGACCTGGAAGGGGTGGAGGAGAGGATAAGGCTGCTCCTGGACAAGCGCTCCAAAGGCCGCACCCTGGTCAGGCTCTGAAGGGTCGGGCGCGTTCCTCGCCGCCTGCGGGTCCATGGAGGGTGCTTATGGAGGACCTGCGCTCACCGGCTTGACGTTTGGTGGCGTGAGAACCGGGCCATTGAGCTGAAAAATACCTTATGCTATCATAGCCGAGGACAGTCCCTGGGGGATCGTCTAACGGTAGGACGCGAGACTCTGGATCTCGTTGTGAGGGTTCGAATCCTTCTCCCCCAGCCAGAATCGAATATCGAATGCGTGGCGCATTAGTCTAGTTGGCCTAGGACGCCGCCCTCTCAAGGCGGAGATCGCGGGTTCGAATCCCGCATGCGCTACCAGGATCAAGGCCCCTCGCGGGGCCTTTCTCTGTGTGCCGGGCTGGCATGGATATCGCGGGACGGTTTAAGCCGTCAGGCATTCTCGGGACGGTCTCTCCGTTGCGTGCGCCGGGACGATCTCGTGAAATCCATGAAATCCATGAGTGAAGGAATATTACTATGCAGTAATATCGGTATGTAGTAAAATCCATTATGTAAACGGCCTATCCCTCTGCGACAGACGCTCACCGCATAGGGAGAGAGCTTCAGGGGCAAGGCACTCTGTATAGGGGCATGTCAGCGAAAGGGGGACCACCGTGATTGAAGACACCATCCTTCTCACCACTCCCACATTTCCTTACCCGACTCTGCCTCCAAATGACTCGCTTACGGATGCCATGGGCCAGCGGTTCACCCATGGAGACGACCTGTTTACGCTGAACTCACATACACACTGCTACGCGAACCACATTCTCGCGCAGAACGTGAGAAAGAAATGCGTTCTTCTGGAGTATCCTAGATGGAAAGACTTTACAGATGAAGTCGATAAGCAATACGCGGTAATCGGCATTAGCGCTTTCCCCGTTCATATGGACACCGTTATGAAGATGTGCGAATACATCAAGGAGAAATCGCCGCGGACCACCATCCTTCTCGGGAGTTATGCCGCCCAGGCGTTTGCGGCCAGATACGGCGAGGACCCGACGCTGAGGAACGTGGATCATGTGGTGCTGGGCGAAGGGGTACGGTGGCTGAGGGAATTCCTGGGAGAAGACGACCTCGACCGCCCCATCGAGCAGAAGCTGATGCCCAAATGCGGAGGCGGGCCCATCTGCATAAGCAGGTATCCGGGGGGGAACATCGGGTTCTTCGTATCCGGGCTGGGTTGCCCGGGAGGATGCGATTTCTGCTCCACGACGGCGATGTTTGGCGGCCAGCGTATCGAGATGTTGAAGCCGGAGGAGTTCGTCGAGCATGTGCGCGCCTACTACGAGAACTTCCCACTGGTGAAGAACATATTCGTGATAGAGGAGGATCACTTCCGTCACCATGATTACCTCCACAAGATACGAGATTACTGGCAGGCCCACCCCGACATCATCGAGCGGCTTGACTGGTTCGCCTTCGGATCCATAGACAATATCGCCGATTTCGCCGACAAGTACGGATGGGACTACATCTCCGAGATCGGCATCGGCTCCATATTCATCGGCGTGGAATCGAAATTCGCCGGCGAGCACGGATACGACAAGCGCGAGAAGGTGGACGCGCGCGAGGTCTTCAGCAAGCTCCACGAGCGCGGGATACGCACGGTGGGCGCGTGGATATGCGGCTGGGATTTTCACACCCATCAGAACATGCTCGAGGACCTCAACTATTTCGTGGCCTGCTACCCGACCTTCGAGCAGCTCACCCGCATGTCCCCCTTCCCGGGAACGGTCCTTTACGACAAGCTCAAGGAGGAGGGGAGGGTGCGCAACGTCCCCTGGGAGGATGTTCACTTCTGGAGCGGTGCGCAGGTGAACACGCATCTCGAGACCCACGAGACCCTGAACCTCACGGAATACGGCTACAGACTGCTTTACGAGACATGGGGGCCCTCTCTTCTGCGCAGGTTCGACGTCTTGCTCAACGGGTACGAGTACTGGATGAAGTCGGAGAACAGGGTGATGAGAGAGCACAAGACGAAGCTCTTCCGGCAGCAGGCCGCCCTCACCATGGTCATCGCCGCGGCGATGTACCGCTTTGCCCCCAACGGCGTGGTCCGGCGCAGGGTGGAAAAGATGAGGCAGCGTTACAGAGAGTTGATCGGGGAGCCCACGCCGTGCATGAAGGTCGCCAGTCGCTACGCGCTATTCGTGGCCACGAGGTGGAAGAAAAAGGATCTCTTCAACCCCTTCAACCAGTACCCGAAGGAAGAGCCCTTCAAGCGTTACATCTACGACAAGAAGGACACCAACGGCGCCGTCCCGTACAGGACGGAATACCCCGGCAAGAAGGACCTGAGAGTACGCTTTCAGATGGCCAGGGAGATCGCGAGATTCAAGGTGCTCGCGTTTGTGGAAATGATCGTGAAGCACCTGCTGTTCTGGAAGAGCGATCCCGAGATCGATGACTATCTCATCGAGGCCATCAGGTACAGGACCTTTTACGGCTTTTAGCGTGTGCATCGTGGGAGGGTGTCTGAAGCCATGGACAGGAGCATAACCGATACGCCGGGCAACACGCCGGTTCGCAATGTCCCGGAAGACTATTATCCCCCGGGATGCGGCTACTGGTACAGGTTGCCCGAAGGCCCGGATGCGGGCAAGAAGATGTTCTACCGCTACAGCGCTCACGGCGGAGGGGACCCGGAAGCCACCCTGGTCTTTGTTCACGGCAACCCCGAGTCATCGTATATCTACAGGAACGTCATCAAGGAGATCATCGCCAGGGCCAGGAGGCCCTTCGAGGTCCTCGCCGTGGACCACATCGGATTCGGGCTTTCGGACCAGGCGAGCTATCAGATGGAGTGCCTCAATCACGCCGACAACCTGCTGCTACTGGCAAGAGAACTGGACCTGGCTGACGTGACGCTGGTGGTCCACGATTGGGGCGGACCGATCGGCGTAGGGGCATTCTTGCGAGAGCCCGAGCGGGTCTCGAATCTGGTGGTGACTAACAGCACGGTGTTTCCCATGCCCGAGTCGGGGCCCACCTACAGGGATTACCCGATAAGCTGGCTCGGGTGGTCCATGGTGCCGCCTATCATCCCCTGGCGGTTCTGGGGCTCCTATTCCTCCTACGCGATTTTCCGCACTCCCGCGAGGCCGTTCGAGCTCATCGCGCAGTTGCTGCTCTATCTGCTCAAGGCCGAGATCGGCATATTCCCGGGAACGGAAGACGAAAAGAGGGCCAGGCGGCTGTTCAGGGAGCAGTTCAGGTCGAGGCCCAACGTCTTGAGCTCGAAACGGTTCGTGCGGCAGTCGGGAGTCTGGGGCCACGGCAATACGTTCATGGAGCCCAGCCTGGGATTACAGGATACCTCGCCTTTCTACCGTTTCATGCAGGAGAACATCGGAAAAGCGTGGGGCCCGGACGGGCGGAACATCGGAGTCAGGGCGGTGCTGGGGAGATGGGATGCGCTCGGCAAGGACGAGGTCATCGAACAGTGGATAGACAACCTGCCACAGCTCGAAGGGCACGTGAAGGTTTTCGAGGGCGTCGGCCACTTCATCGAAGAGGCCAAGCCCCGGGAAGTGGCCGCCAGCATCATGGAAGTAGCCGGACTGCTGTAGTCCCCGACAGGAAGGGAGCCATCCCATGCCGTTGGCGTCCCCTTACGCGCCGCCGCCCGGGGGCTTTCCATATACTCCCTCGCCGTTATGGCGACGGATGCGAGCTGGATCTTAGCGGCAGCCCGCATCCTTGGGCATCAAGGACGCGAGCATGATCGCCGGCATGCCTGCCGGGTCCCTCTTCGACGCGGCTCTCTCCCTTCACGGACCGGACCCATCTGTTTCCCTCGGCCGTGCGACCTTGCTCGCGCCGGCATATACTGCCGTTGACAGGAACCGTGACTCATCCAGGAATCCGCCTGAAAAGCGCGTGCCGGAGGGTCGTAGAGAACCTTGCGGTTGGAGATGAGCGTGTACGCAAGGCGGGGGTTAAGGGTGCCATTGGCGGTGGGGCCGAGCGGGCAGGCATTCTACCGCCGGACACGGGCATGCATGCCTCGAAGAACAAGGGCCCCGCGCGGGGCCCTTGTTCCTATCCTGCAGGGTCCGGCGACCCATGTCCGTGACGGCGACCCGATCGTGCTGGACGTCGCCGCCCGGCAGCTGCGGGTCGACCTGCCCGACGACGAGTTCCTTCGGCGCGAACCCAGCGAGC
>FWPV01007041.1_pt1 | contig 20863 bp, 11 predicted proteins | sample 2228371 | NCBI WGS metagenome assembly FWPV01 (sample SAMEA103939776, study PRJEB20133) | metagenome | reverse complement strand
AAAGTGCTTTTTGAATAGATACTGCACCTCTTAAGTCTCCGATTTTATAGTTCAAAGCTTTATCCGAAGGATATTTGCTTTCTATAATCGTTTTAACTTCGGGAATTATTGTTTCTGCGGATCCATGACAGTTAAGACAGGGTGCCTGAATGATAATTGGTTTTAAATAGCGAATAACTTTTACTCCGTTCTCTTCAACAATATCTATATATTCGGATGATTCATCTAATTTTCCATCGGATTTCAATTCTTCAAAATGATTGAGAGCTTTAGTTTCAAACTCATCCGGCTGATTATTCGGATTGCGATTTTTAAATGAAACCCGTTTGATGTAAATCCCCTTTTCAACTCCAAAATTATTAGTTAAGAGTTGGGCCGTATCGGAACAAACAGAAACTGCGGCAAGAATTCCATTTGACTGTATTTCTTTCATAAGAATGGATTTAAGTGATTCGGTGAATTCTTTGGCGTCTTTTTGCAGACTTGCTTTTGTGGGCTCTGTTATTTCAGGTTTTGGTTTGTCTCCACATCCAAAATGAAATAGCGAAAAGAAAAACAATGTTAGAAAAAGCATTTTCTTCATAACGTCTCTCCTGCTTTTCCAAAAATTAATCAAAACTTTTATCATTTAACATATAAATGTTAAAAGAATTAAAAGGATATTTTTTAAGTTTGAGATATTAAGTGATAAAAAAATTTGAACACAAAACCCGCATTAACTCAAAAATTCATATTCTCATTCTGGCTGCCTCTTGCTGCAACCTGGCTGATGATGTCTGTAGAAGGACCTTATTTATCTGCGCTCATTGCCAGATTAGCAGAACCAAAGTTTAATCTTGCTGCTTACGGAGTTGCATTTTCCCTTGCATTAATTGTTGAGGCACCGGTTATTATGATGATGAGTGCTTCAACAGCGCTGGTTAAAGATTATCAATCATTTAATCAACTGAGGAAGTTTAATTGGAGTTTAACACTTCTATTAACTTTGGTAATGATATTATTTATTATCCCGCCTGTTTTTTATTTCATTACCGAAGATTTAATAGGTCTTCCGGCTGAAGTATCGCATCTTACACATCTTGCTGTAATAATTTTAATACCCTGGCCCGGAGCAATTGGCTTCAGAAGATTTTATCAGGGTATATTGATAAGAAATAATTTGACAAGATTAGTTGCTTATGGAACTGTAATAAGATTGGTATCAATGAGTCTTGCTGCTTTGGGATTATATCTTTTCACTAAAGCACCCGGAGTTGTAGTAGGTGCCAGTGCTCTTTCAACAGCTGTTATCTGTGAAGCAATTGCAAGCAGGATAATGACAAAAGATATAGTGAAAAAAATAAAACTGCAGACCAACGTTGAAGAAAATTTTTTAACGACCAGAGAGATATATAAATTCTATTACCCGCTTGCAATCACATCACTGCTTACACTCGGCATTCAGCCGTTTGTAACTTTCTTTATCGGGCAAAGTAAAATGGCGCTGGAATCCTTTGCTGTAATGCCGGTGGTTACTTCGTTTGTTTTCATTTTCAGAGCGTTGGGTTTGTCATTTCAGGAGGTTGTTATTGCACTGATTGGAGAAAATCGGGAAGGATATCAACAGCTTAAGATATTTGCAATTAAACTTGCTTTATTGCTTGCCGGAACTTTAATGCTGATTGCATTTACTCCTCTTGCAGAATTTTGGTTTCGCACGGTTTCCGGTTTGTCTGATTCACTTACACAGTTTGCAAAGCTGCCTTTGATGATAATGTCCTTCTTTCCTGCATTAACTGTTCTTATAAGTTTTCAAAGAGCCGTATTGGTTAAAGCGAAAGACACAAGGCAAATAACTTACGGTACTGCCATTGAGTTTATCAGTATCATACTCGTAATTGCAGTTTGTATAAAATATTTTTCGCTTGTAGGCGCCGTAGCTGCAACAATTTCATTTGTATTTGGCAGAATTGCAGTGTGTACTTATTTAACTCCTCCATCAATTCGTGCATTGAAATTAAATTAATATTTGCACTTATTAGCCCTGAATTTTCAGAAGGTGAAAGGAATGTTAAAATCAGTTTTAATTGTTTTGTTAGCTTTAGCAGTATTGTTCGTTTTAATAAATGATGATTTTATAAGGGGAAATAATAATTTTACGATTCAACCGGATTCAACAAAACAAAGCGGAGAAAATATGGACGATAAAATTGTAAAGTCTGAAGATGAGTGGAAAAAAGAATTAACACCAGAGCAATTCAGGGTTTTAAGACAAAAGGGAACCGAGCGAGCTTTTACTGGCAAATACTGGGATCATTTTGAATTTGGCACTTATGTGTGTGCAGGATGCGGCACAGAGTTATTTGAATCAGATACAAAGTTTGAATCCGGCTGTGGTTGGCCAAGCTACTTTGAACCGATTGACAGCAACAGAATTATTTACAAAGAAGACAGAAGCTTTGGAATGATCCGAACAGAAGTAATGTGTGTAAAATGCGGCGGTCATCTTGGTCACGTATTTGATGATGGTCCGCCACCAACAGGATTGAGATACTGCATCAATTCAGCTTCAATGAAGTTTATAAAAAAAGATACTAGATAAGAAATGCTTGCGCCGTGCAGGAATTAATAATCATAACGATTATTAGAAAAGTTATTTAAAACAAAAAATCCGTGTGGTTTTGCCACACGGATTTATTAAATAGTCAAGTATTATCAGAAACCTAAAGAAAGTGCAAATACATGGTTTCCATCAAAATACTGTGTATCTCTGTAAGCGTAATCAACCTTAAGTCCAACTCCTTCGAAATCAAACTTTAAGCCAACACCAGCAGTAAATCCATATAGATAATCTTCTTTATCTATATTTGGTGCAAGCTGATATCCCAAACGAGCAAAGAACATATCATTGTATCCATACTCGGCTCCAAGTTTATATTCATCGCTTGAGAAGTTATTGTTCTGGAACAAACCAGAGAATTGTAATGAATTCATTTCATCCAATACTGGTTTATAGCCTAAACCGATTTCGAAAGCTGATGGTAGATCAAATGGTGCTGATTCAATTTTATAATATGCAGGGGGACGATTTAAATCTGCGTCTGCCTGGATTAAAAGACCAGAACCATCATACTGCATCTGTGGCCCTACGTTTTTCATTGCAATACCAATGCTTAATCCATTAATATTTGCAAGATCATCATAGATAACACCTGCGTTAAAGGAAATTCCCTTAGCTGTAACATCGCCAAGAGTTTCTGTAACGTAATTAGCTGTAATACCAACAGATATTCTCTCAGTTAACTGACGTGAATAGGATACTCCGGCAGTTAACATTTGAGGTGAAAAAGTAGCTCCTGTACCATCAGGATTTTGCTCGGTTGTAACCAAAATGTCTCCCACAGAAATACTTTTTAAGCTAAGAGAAATAACTCCAAAGCCTTCAAAGTTAGCAGAAACAGCGCCATACTGAACACCGATATCTGCTATGTAAGACATATGAGAGAACATTACGCTTGTTGAATTATCCATTCTGGCAACACCTGCAGGGTTCCAGAATAGCGATTCCACTCCATAAGATGTAGCTATGTTTGCTTCACCCATTGCAATACCGCGTGGGCCTACGGGAACGAGCAGCTGAGCTGCTCCTCCCGTACCAATTCTGTTTCCACCTCCGGCATATACATCAAGTGCAAGCAGGAGGGCGAAAACAATTATTAATAAATTTGATATCTTTTTCATTTTTACTCCTATACTTTTAAACTTGATTTCATTTAGAATCTATCAAGAATTTGTTGTTCTTGTATTACCGCAATCTTAAGAACTTTTGTTGCTCCTAATTCCGGTAACTCAACATATGCTATATACAATCCGCTTGCAACTGGCAAACCAGATTGATTTTGCAAATCCCATCTCATAAACTGTCCGGGATCATCCTTGTCTAATGTTCTTACAAGAACTCCTGCTAAATTGAAGATTCTAACTTTTGCTTTTGCCGGGAGATGACTAAATGTAACAAATCTGTTATACTTGTTTAACTCTTCGGCGTTTACTCCATAATATGGATTCGGGAATACATTAATCTCATCTACCTGACTCTTTGCCACGTCTAATGAGAATGACGGTGCTGTTGTGCTGTACAAGTATTTATCAACTCCAACCTGTATCGGGTTGTTGTACTGCAATGTTACCACATCTCCTAAATCATAGTTACAAGACCAGGTTACAAATACCCAGGTAGCTTTATCTCTTCTTGGGTCACCAGCTACCAATGGATTTGTTGGATCGTATGGCGTATCTACAATTATAGGATACATTCTATTTGTCGGATTATAGGAATAGAATGGCTCTGCTGTAGGTGTTTGCAAACGATCTCTCATCATCAGGTTGACTTGCTCATTTCTATCCTTATTCCAAACTTCAAATGGGATTGGTACCATAAATGGTGTGCTTGATCCCGGATTTGGATTTAACGGATGTTGTGGCAATGAGTTTGCATTTAATCCGGAGAATAATGTTGCCATTGATCCTGTTCCCGGTTTTATGCTTATAATCGTCTGTCCGTTTACTACTGTTGTATCCCATACACCAGTAAATCTTAATTCATAATCCTGCTGCAAATCATTAACGCTTGTTGTTCCAAATCCAAAGTTATCTATTGCAAAACTAGTTACTGTACCAGAAAATACTGTGTAATCAGAAAATTGAATGTTATTTGCTACACCTGCACCAGTATTGTATTCAAGCACTGTGTTTGATCCGGGACCTCTTTCAAGTGAAATTGAACCACCGGTTGCAATATCTATTGGTGCTTCATAGCTTCCGGCATTCAATCCGACCTGTACTCCATCGATAATCGGGTTAGCCTGATTGGTGTAGTCTGTGGTTACCTGATCATCCCTCTTCGGGAATAAATCTACGCCGCCTATCACACCCATATTTTCAAGTTTCAACTGTCCGGTTGTTACATCTCTTAAGTTCCAGTAGTTGGCTGTTCTTGAGAGAGAACCGATTTCTTCAATAACCAGCGTTCCGGTTGCATCTACTACGGGGCCAGCTGGATCGGTGTAACCGTCATCGTGAACAATCCAGTCAATTGAGAATGGAAGATCTGGTTGGCTGATGAATATTGTCCAATGTTCACCACCGTGGAAAATTCCATTCTGTGTTAATTCTCCACCAGTTAATCCCATTGTAACTACATTGCCATTTACATTAGGTGATACACTTCCACCACCAGCATCAAAGGTAGGCGCATTAAGAATCTGTACACCTGCCGGGAAGGTAAGCGTAATTCCATCTGCCCATGCATTCGTTGGTGATACTAAATCAAGCAAGAAGTCTAACTGTACGCCTGCTGCTGGATTTGGTCCATATAAACCAGCTACGGAAATAGATGTACCAGTTAAATCACCGGGCTTGTTAAGTTTTTCTTCCGAAGCCGCAACCCAATCACCATTTGCATTTCTGATTTCCTGACGCTGTGTAAAGAACACTTCATAATCGTGTCCCAAAGTAGAGGCAGGGTTTACAACCACTGCTGAGAAACTTCCATCTGCCGTTCCCTGATGTGTTACTTCCAATCCCTCACCTGATTCATGTCCATATGTCAATCCCGGTACAGGTGATTGTGGAACAACTGTTATAATATTTATAGGATTCTCTACGTTATTTGGAACCTTTGCAGGATCGGGTGAATAGCTGTATGAAGTAACAGCAAAGTAATAACGTTTTCCGTTTACTAACGGTCTACCGCCGTCAAATTCATCTTTTGTAATTTCGATGAATCTCTTTATACCCGTGTCTTCACCAAATTGTTTAACGCTTGGAAGAATTACTGCTGTGGCGGGATTAAAGTCATCTTCAATAATTCTTTTTACATTATCTATAATGTCATAAGTAGCTAATCTCTTTCCGGCAGTAACGTCTGCAGATGCAGAAGGTAATTGATATACGTTATAACCCTGGAAGGTATAGCCTTTATCGTTATAAGATTCTGTCGCATTAACACGTTCAAGATTTTCACCCCAGCTAAGAACAACTTTCTGATCAAGTTCTGTAACTTTTACATCAGGTGCCGGAGGAGCAACCGGTAAGTTAAAGAAGTTATCATAAGCGTTCTGTGCTGTTCTGTCATAAAATCTTAACAAAGATATTGCAGAAATATTATCCATACCAGGTAATGCACCTGCAACTATTTCTGCAACTACAACTTCCTGAGTATCGCCAGGGGCCATATTAAATGGACCGGAGCCGCTTCCCTGTCTTCTATCGCCAGGTGGTAACTGAATACCATCCAACCAGCCCGTTCTTGTAACAGGGTCACCATTCAAGGCATAGGTTGTTGGCAATCCGGTTGCCAGGTCTGTAAATATAGCACCAGATATACCAAAACGGCCTCTGATGAAGTTATAAAACTGACGTGAACCTTCGATGTTACCCTGTGGAGGGTCACCAATTGTAGGATCACCATTTGCAAAATAATAAGCTGCAGTCATTGGAAGGTTTATTTTGCCTGGTCCAACTCTTTTGCCATCGAAAATTCCAAAATCTTCAGCATCATCAATTCCGTTTTCATTAATGTCTTCTCCTGCAACACCATCTACTACTGGTCCCTGGAAAAAGTCGAAGCCAACTGCTGGTGGTGGTAGCGGTGCATAGGTTGCATCTACAGGACCAGCATTGTAACAATACTGTAAGCTTTTATCAACATCTACGCCTACAAAGTCGTCACCGGCGTCTCCAAGGTCAACATCTGACCACATGGAGAAATACATTTCTTCAAATGTGGTTGGAACTAAAGCTGGTCTGTTTGTAACGTTTATTAATTTATACTTTCTGAAGTACATATTTCCGAGAGCACCAGCCTGATTGTAAGCCCAGATTGTAACCTGACATTCAATTCCCAATGGATTTGCACCATACAAGAATCTTGTCTGTCCTGCATTTAAATCATTGGTAACAAACCAAAGTGTCTGGTCTGCACCGGGGAACCCTGGAATATCAACGGTTGGATCATAAACACCGTTTCCATCAACATCTTCGAATGGGGCTCCCATATCAACGGGCCATTCTGTCCAGTCTTTTTCATAATTGGCTCTTATTTCGGATTCAGAAAATCCATCTAAATCTGCTTCAACAGAAAGATCTTTTGTCGGTCCACCGGGATAAACATCTCTTCTAACTCTGTAGATACGATATTTATCCAATGTTGGATCATCTGCTGTTCCATCTGCTAACACTTTACCGGGTACTAAGCCGGTTCGGTATGCTGTACCACCCATTCTTGGATCCGGGTCACCAGCTACTCTGGCACCCCAAAGCAATCCTGAAGTAAACACAGCAGTTTTACCGCTGCCTTTTGGATAATACAACCCGGAGTTTCCGAGATTAGAAATATCGGAAATACCGTTGTTAAAGAAATAACTCGAAAGGTTGTTAATATTCAGGGAGGTTAACGCAATTTGAGCGTTAGTTTTAGCTAACCCTGGATTTTTACCACTATTTTTCTCTCCCTCTGCCCGTAGCCCGGGTACAAGGAAGAATATACTCATCAAAAAGATAAGTATATATTTGGCTGTTTTATAGTTCATATTTTGAGACTCCTATTCTTTTTTTACTATCAATTTTCTATTAGTATTCTAACTGAATTCCAAGTCTAACCTGACGTGGTGGTCCGTAAAGAACACCAACATTAGCCTGATATCCCTGATAGTAATCAATATTTATTGCTTTATACATAGCTTCATAATCTTCTCTCTGATCAGGTCTGAGAGTGCCACCTAATTCAGGATCACTTAAATATCCGTCATCGGTAGCAGAACCGGTTCTTAAGAAGACGTTAACAATATTTTTTGTATCAAATACGTTGAGCACAAGTAAGTAAATATTTGCACTTAATTTATCAGTAATCGAGAAAGATTTATCCAATCTTAAATCTAACTGATAAGTCCAAGGAGTAGTAGATGAATTCAAAGGCTGAACTGGCGACCTAAATCTGTTATCACCTTCAAGAGAACCCTGAGTATCACCTTTGCCTTCTCCTAAGGTATATGGATGCCCACTATCAAAGGTTAATAAAGCAGAGAGTCCCAATTGGCTCAATACTGGAGCAGCATCCTTCGGGAATCTGTAATCAAGATTAACGTTTCCGTAAACTGATTTGTTAAAGTCCAAAGGAGTAACAAAAGCTGGTCTGAAAACTGTAACACCATCAAGAGGTGCACCAACGATACCTGCTTTTGAGTTAGGATTAGAGCCTGTTCCCTGTGCATCCTGGAAGGAAACAGATGCATTAACCATTATGTTTTCTACTCTTCTCATATTGAATGATAATTCGATACCTTTTGTGGTAACGAAGTCACCATTCTTTAGAACGTTGTATGCCTGATATTGTGAGCCAGGAGCAGTGTTTTGTAAATCAAACTCAACCTGGTCCTGAATATCTTTATAATATCCGGTTATATCAAATGAAGCGAAGCTTGAAATTTGTTGTGTAAAACCAAGTTCATACTGGGTAGTTCTTGTTGGTCTGATATTCCATCCTGTTGGGGTTGAAATAAAGAAACCGCCTCTAAGATTTGTACCCAATCCATAAATTCCCTGATACATATCGCGTAATCTGGATTGCTGAACAAATTTTCCATACTGTGCATGGAATACTGTCTGATCAGTTACAGGGAATGAAAATCCAAGACGAGGGCTAACAGCACTAAATGTAGGGGTTTTTGTTAAACCCTTAGGATCGACTTTGTTAGTATTAAAATCAATTGCTGTTTCTGGTCTGGATGGATCTTTTAACATTAAGTTATCGGTATCAAAATAATCAAATCTTAAACCAACGTTTAATATAAGATCATTGTAAGTAATTCTATCTTCAATATATGCGCCTGCAAATAATGGTCTCTTTGGAGCCAATAGTCCCGGATCATCAATTCCGGCGCTTTCACTGAATTCACTGTTAATCTCATTACCAAAATGATCATAACCATAACTGTTTGTTAAAGCAATCATTATGTCATTAATTGGTTTTGGATTTGGAAGCAAACTGTTCTGATAAATATCATTTGCATACTGAGAAGCAGCTCTACCAGCAGCAAATCCGTAGCTTCTAATTGTATAAGTTTGTAACTCACCACCGAATTTAATATTGTGAGTTTTATCTATTTCGGCGGAGAAAGATGCGTTAAAGCTTAAAACTTCTCTCTTAGTTTTGCTGTAACCAGCAGTTATATCATTAGGAGCGAAGAATCTGAATCCCAATACATCATAAGTTGTTGGTCTTCTGTATCTTCCAACTCTACCGGTCTCGATTTCGAACGGTGTTCTGTACCAAACAGCTCCAACTTCGGCATTAGCAACGCTATCGCCATATGCTTGCCAGTTATCTCTTAACAATGGATCCATATTTTCAGTCTTGCTTAAACTGTAACCAGCACTTAACTCATAATAAACGGTTGGGCTGAGGATATGGGTAGCTTTTAAGTTAAATGAACCATTTCCGGATTCAAAAATTGATACTCTTCCGAGATTTAACAACTGGCTGATGTTGCCACCGCCGCCATTTTTACCTTCGCCATCCGTATATGTACCGGTAAGACGAACAATAATTGGGTTAAAGTCGAAAGTAAGAGTACCGGTTCCTGTATAAAATTGCTGTTGTGCTGCATAAGTTGGTCCAGCAGGATATGTAAGATCTATTTGATCTTTACCTGGTGTGGTAGATCTTTCATCTTTAATCAAGCCAACATTAATACCCGGGAAAGGAAGTGGGTTTGGATCTAATCTCCAGCTGGAGTTAAATAATCCAAAGAATTTAATATTGTTTGTGAATAATGGACCGCTTACTGTTCCGGTAAATTCATTGTAACCGTACTGATAAGCTCCTAAGAAGTTTTTCTTACCATCAAATCTATTTTCTTTGCTCTTAAAGGTAATGTTATCGGTTACGTAGTTAAGACTAAACTTAAAGTCAGAAGTACCTGATTTAAGCTGAGTACGAACTATACCAGCATTGGCGCCACCATATTCAGCGGTGTAACCACCAGCCTGTACCTGAATTTCTTCAACTGCATCCTGAATAATAGTAACCTGACGGCCACCAAAAACAGGGTTGGTAATGTTTGTACCTTCAAGGTAATAACCAACCTCATCAACACGACCACCTCTAATAAACAGAGATCCGTCCTGCTGAACAACACCCGGAGTTAAAGCAATAATATTGTTAACTCCTCTTACAGGTAATGCTTCAATCACATCACTTGTAGTGGTTCTTATAGCGTTGGTATTACTTTTATTAATTAATGGTCTTTCAGAAACAACAACTACTTCACCAACCGAAATTCCTTCAGCAGGAAGCTGGAAGTTGAGTTCTGTGGTCAGGTCTGCGTTAACACGTACGTTAACCTGAGTGATTGTCTGGTAACCGATATATGAAGCTTTTACTTCATATGTACCAGGTGTTAAGTTTGAAATTGAATACTCACCCTTGACATCGGTTGCAGCACCGAAAGAAGTACCAACGATAATAACGTTAGCACCAATCAGTGGTTCGCCATTTGTCAGGTCAGTAACTTTTCCTTTCATTCTTCCTGTCTGAGCCATTAAGACAAGTGAAGGAAGTAATAACAAGGAAAATAGAAGAGTAAACCATCGATTCATATGATCTCTCCTTGATTAGATGATGATTATTGAATTAATTAAACGATAGACCAAAGTACAAAACTGTAAAAGAACATTAATTATTATAATTTATTAAAAAAGGGTTTTCTGCTTCTTTTGAAAATACGTTTGAGTGTTTTTGTAGCCGCAAAGCATAGCGATGTGCTCGGTTATCCAAAGAAGCAATAGAAAGTTCTACGGCGTTGGATACAATAGATATGTAAAAATTTGTATCAATCAACCAGATAAAAATACCCTTTTTTAAAGAAATTCAAATTACAACTGTGAAAGTCCTAAATTATATTGTCAAAGTCAACCAAATTTTAAAGAATGTTGAAAAATTTTAATTTTTCAAATCGGGCTTTATTTTTAACAAAATTTTCAAATTTATACTTCAATTTAAATTTAAAGACATTATTGTCAAGCCCTATTATAAGGGTTTAACAAAGTTTATCAGTCTATTACCCCCCAATTGCTATCCAGTACCCACTAATGCTAAAGATTCTGGAATCTGCCCAGGTTTTTACTTTTAAAGTAAATCCATCCCTCGAAACCGAAATGGTTTCCACATTAAATCTGCTGTTAAAATCTTTTGAAGCATCTAATTGAGTAACTGATAAAACAATTTCAGGTTTTGATTTAAACGATTTAGAAAATTTAATTTCGATTGTTACTGATCTTTCTCCGTTGTTATTATCAAGTGAATATCCCTGAATACTTTGATTAACAGACCATGAACCACTTTGCATCTTCTTTTCTGCCTGAGCATAGCCGGATGTAAAAATGAAAGTGAAAATTAAATAAATAAGAAGAGCTCTTGAGATCAGCATATTTCCATAATAGTGAATTGTTGATTGCAAAATAATTTTTGAATCAAAAAAATGCAACTTGTATTAAATAAAATTATGATCGCTTACCATAAAATTTTCTTAGAAAATTATTCAATCGTTAATGAGTTTACTTTTGGGTATTTTTAAATAAAAGTTTTCTTTTCTTATGATTGTCTATTACAACAATAACTTTTTACCTCTTAACGAAATTAATATTTCTCCCTTTGACAGAGGTTTGCTTTTTTCAGATGGAGTTTATGAAGCTCTTCGAACTTATAACCATAAAATATTTGCTTTTGAAGAACACATCAAACGATTGGAGTACAGTCTTAATCAAATCAGTATTCCTTTTACAAATTTGGGGGAACTAAAAAATATTTGCTTAAAGCTTGCTGATCTAAATTATATAAAAAATGATTTTGGAATTTACATCCAGATTACAAGAGGAATAAGTTTTCCGCGCAAACATCAGTTTAATCCAGATATGATTCCAAATGTTTTTATTTATGTTTATGAACTGACAGACCGCAGAAGAGAGCTGATGGAAGGTGTTAGTGTTATTCTCGAAAAAGATATCAGATGGGAGAGGTGCGATATTAAAACAATATCTTTATTGCCTGCCGTTTTGGCTAAGACAAAAGCTGTTGATAAAAATTCTTATGAGTCGATTTTCTTTCGTAACGATTTTATTACCGAAGGTTCACACACAAATTTCTTTGCTGTAAAAAATAATCGGGTTATTACTGCTCCTTTAGGAAATTATATTTTATCCGGCGTTACAAGGGCTGTGGTTTTAAATCTATGTAAAGAAAATGATGTATATTTTAATGAGGAGCTTATTAATGTTGATGACCTTAAAAATTATGATGAGTTTTTTATTACGGGAACAACTACAGAAATTACTCCTGTAGTAAAAATCGATAGCCGGATTGTGGGTGATGGAAAACCCGGCGAGGTAACTAAGTTTTTACAGAATAAGTTTTTTTCTTTAACAAAATCTTTTAAATGAATAATGCTTCTGTAAATATTTTTATTTTAACAGGCGAGTGGTTTGATTTGCAGGGGAAAAATATTTTAAAGCTTATCGGCACATGCAAAGAATTTGGTGCTGTTGAAATCTTAATTACAACCAATAAACCTGTTTTTTTTATTGAAAAAAATGCTACTCCGAATCCGCTTATAAAAACTTACCTGCGTAAAGAAACCAGGTTAAAAAATTTTAATCATCAGCCGGTTGATGCATTATACTTTAATACTCAAAAAAATTTAAACGTGTTTGCTGACGTTCTTCATCAATCAAATATTACAACCTATGAGGTTGATGTTGATCCGTTAAAAAGATTTTTAATGGAAAAATCAATTAATGCACAAATTAAAGTTACCGGCAATTACGAAAAGCAAAATTCAATTATAAGATTTGTTAACCCCTCAATAGAACCTTGTGAGATTAATCCTGATTTTGTAATTGCCTCACTTGATATTGAAACCGGAGCAAAAACAAATCAGCTTTATTCGATCGCAGTTCATATTACTGGCAGAAATGGCGAGCTGAAGAAAGTTTTTATGCTTGGTGATCAACCCAAAAGATCACCTGATTATATATCTTATTTTGCCGATGAGAGAGAGTTACTTATAAGTTTCTTTAAATGGTTTAATGAAGTTGATCCCGATATAATAATTGGTTGGCATGTCATCGGATTCGATTTAACTTATCTTGATAATCGCTGCCGTGACTTAGGAATCGGTTTTGATCTTGCACGTGCAGGCGGAAGAGTTTCTATCAGACAGAGAAAACCATCCGGGCATTTTATTTCCGTTACAGGAAGAGTTGTTATTGATGGTCCTTCAATGCTACGGGCATCATTTTTTAATTTTGAAGATTTTAAACTTGAAACCGTTGCTCAGGAACTTCTTGGAACTGGAAAAACAATCACTCCCGATGAAAACAAAATAGAAGAAATAGACAGATTATTTAAAGAAGATAAAACTGCACTAGCAGAATACAATTTGCAAGATGCAATTCTGGTAACAGATATTTTTAGAAAAACAGGATTGATCGAACTCTCTGTCCGCCGAGCACAAATATCGGGTTTATTAATGGATCAGCTTGGAATGATGACTGCAGCATTTGATCACTTCTATTTGCCGCGTTTACATAAAGCCGGTTTTGTTTCATCAAATTTAAAAGATATCATAACAACAGAACACGCTGCGGGCGGATTAGTAATTGAACCAACACCGGGAATTTATGAAAATGTTGTAGTGCTTGATTTCAAAAGTCTGTACCCATCAATCATTCAGACTTTTAAAATTGATCCTTATTCACTTTTGATGAAAGATGTTGATACAATAGAAACCTTAAACGGATATAAGTTTTCTTCATCACAACATATTCTGCCTGATTTTATTGATGAGCTGATGAAACAACGGGATGAGGCTAAAAAGAAAAAAGACAAACAACTTTCGCAGGCAATAAAAATTTTAATGAACAGCTTTTACGGTGTAATGGGCTCTTATGGATGCAGATTTTATCATCCGGATTTACCCAGGGCAATTACGGGAACTGGTCATAAACTTCTGACAGGAAGCAAAGAGTTTCTCGAAAAAAAAGGACTGAAGGTAATTTACGGAGATACTGATTCTTTGTTTGTAATGCTTAAAGATGTTGCTGCAGAAAATGGTGAAACGCAGGGAAGAAAAATTGTAAAGGAGTTAAATCAATTCTGGAAAAACAAACTTAAGAAAGAATTTAAAGTAGAATCATATTTAGAACTTGAATACGAGAAGTATTATAAAAAGTTTATTATTACTCCTGCTCGCGGTGCCGATACAGGTGCGAAAAAACGTTATGCCGGATTGATTGAAAAGGATGAAAAAAATTCAATAGAGTTTGTTGGAATGGAGTTCGTTCGTTCTGATTGGACAAAGCTTGCAAAAGAATTTCAAATAGAATTGTATGAAAAAATTTTTAATGGCGAGGATGTTGAAGACTGGATTAGGGATGTAATTCAGAAATTAAAATCAGGTAAACTTGATGATAAGCTGATTTACAGAAAAAGATTACGAAAAGAAGTTGAAGATTACACAAAGAATATTCCCCCGCACGCACGCGCAGCAAAATTGCTAAATGAACCAAGAGATGTTATTTATTATGCCATCACACAGCGCGGACCCATCCCAATCGAACTTAAGCATAATGATTTTGACTATGATCATTACATTGAAAAGCAGTTAAAGCCAATTGCCGATTCTGTTTTGGCCCTGCTGGGAAAAAATTTTGATGATATTGTCGGCAATGATCAGTTAAGTTTCTTTAACTAAAACTGAATTCATTATATAAATTTCAAAAAGTTTGGTTATTCATTTTGATTTTTTAACTTACACAAAAGAATATTCCATTTGATATTAAATGAAATTTGAAAATCTGTCTCTCACTCTTGTGTTGCCTTTAATTTTCTTATCCGCCTTACTGATTATACGGTGCGAAAAATCAGACCAGCCATTAAAGCAAAATCTTAAACAAGTCATTTTATCAGACACATCATGTTTTTATTATGTTGATATAAAACGATATCCGGTAAAAAATAAAAATCTTCCAATAGGGATATTTGATTCCGGTACCGGCGGGTTAACAGTAATGGATGCAATAGTAAATTTTGATGGATTCACCAATCAAAAAAACATCTACAAGTCAGACGGCATTTTAGATTTTGAAAAAGAATGTTTTGTTTATTTAGCAGACCAGGCTAATATGCCTTATGGAAATTATCCATCAGCTGGTAAAACAGATTTACTTAAAGAGCATATAATTAAAGATATACAATTTTTATTGGGCAACAAGTATTACAAATCAGGTTCTGATAAGAAATACAATTCCGATAAGCTTCCGGTTAAAGCTATTGTTGTTGCCTGTAACACGGCAACAGCTTATGGTATGGATGATATTGAAAAGTTTTTGCGTGAGGTTAATTTAAATCTGAAAGTAATTGGTGTTATAAATGCCGGCGTTAAAGGTGCCTTTGAAAATATTCTTAATAATGAAAGTTGCAGCATTGGCGTAATGGCAACTGAGGGTACTGTTCTTTCCAACGGATATGTTGACGCTATTAATAAATATAAATCCGAAAATAATTTTACAGGCGAGATACAAGTATTTCAGCAGCCGGGGATAGGTTTGGCAGGCGCTATTGATGGAGTTACGGATTACATTAATATTAATGCATCTAAAATCAGGAAAGAATACAAGGGACCTTCAATTTCTTCCAAAGAAGCACCGATTGATATAAGCATTTTAAATCACTACAATTTTGATTGGTCTGATAATAAGATATTATTTAGCGGCACAAAAAATAATCCTGCAGAAATTCAACTGAACTCAATAGAAAATTACATTTATTATAATGTTGTGACGTTGCTTCAACAAATAAAAAAATCCGATTCGCCCAAACCTTTAAAAACAATTATTCTGGGATGCACACATTATCCTTTTTATAAAGATATCTTTGCTAAAAAATTAAATGAGCTTTATAACTTAAAAGAGAATAATAAATACGCTTACAGAGATTTAATGTATGAAAATATAATTTTAATCGATCCGGCTATTAACACAGCTAAAGAATTATATGAATATATAAGTCAAAACGAGCTTTTGGGAGAGAGTAAATTAAGCAACAGCGAGTTTTATATTTCTGTTCCCAATGTTCTGAATAGCGATGTAAAGCTGGACTCACTTGGAAACTTTACTTACGAATATAAGTACGGACGAAGTGCGGGAAATATTCAGGAATATGTTAAACCCGTTCCTTTTAGCAAATCAAATCTGCACCCGGATGTTATAAAAATGCTGAAGGAAAAAACCCCACTCGTTTATAAACTTATTACTGACTTCAATAAGAAAAACAATAAAACTGAATTTTTAAGAAAAGATAATCTATTCCTATTCTAAAGGAGAACTATTTTGCAAATAGAATTTATAGGCGGCGCAAGAACAGTTACAGGTTCGCAGCACTTACTTCACATTAACGGAAAAAAAATATTGCTTGAGTGTGGATTGTTTCAGGGGAAAAGAAATGAAACATATGATAGAAATAAAAACTTCAGATTTAATCCATCGGAAATTGATGCACTTATACTTTCTCATGCTCATATTGATCACAGCGGCAATATCCCTAATCTTGTAAGCAAAGGATTTAATGGACTAATCTATGCAACTTCTGCAACTGTAGATCTTTGCCAGATAATGCTGCGCGATTCTGCTCATCTGCAGGAAAAAGATATCGAATTTGTAAACAAGAAACGCAAAAAGAAAAATGAAACGGCTGTTGATCCGCTTTACGCGCTTGAAGATGTTGAGCAGGCAATGCAACAATTTGTTGGCGTTCAGTACAATCGTACAATTGATTTGTTTACAGGAATTCGTTTTACCTTCAGAGATGCAGGACACATTCTTGGTTCTGCAGGAGTTATGCTGGAAATTGAAGAATCAGGAAATAAAAAATTACACTTAGGATTTTCAGGTGATATCGGAAGACCGGACTCACCGGTAATAAAATCACCTGATGTGTTGCGTGATCTTGATGTACTTATTATGGAATCAACTTACGGTAACCGCTTACACTCACCCGCTGAAGAAGTTGAAGAAGATTTTGCTTCAACAATTAGAGAAACAATAGATAAAAAAGGTAAGATAATCATACCTGCATTTGCGGTTGGTAGAACTCAAACAATAGTTTATATGCTTCACAAACTTTTTGATCAAAACAGAATTCCTGAAGTTCCAATTTACGTAGACTCCCCTCTGGCAGTGGAAGCAACAAATGTTTTCCGTTCGCATCCGGAGTGTATGGATAGAGAAACTTACAGAATATTTTTACAGAACGGCGATGACCCGTTTGGATTTGGCAGGTTGAGGTACATTAAGAAAACTGAAGAATCAAAAGAATTAAACGAAAAATCAGGACCAATGATAATTATCTCCGCATCAGGAATGGCTGAAGGTGGGAGAATACTTCATCACCTTGCACACAATATTTCAAATTCTAAAAACTTAATCTTATTTGTTGGTTATGCCTCAGAGCACACATTAGCCAGAAAAATTATGGATGGAAATCAATTTGTAAACATTTTTGGTGAGGAATACGAGGTTAAAGCAAAAATTAAAAAAATGGATTATTTTTCGGGTCATGCAGATCAAAGGGAATTACTCGATTATCTACGTCTAAATCCGCAGGAAAGGCTTAAAAACATCTTTTTAGTGCATGGTGAAGAAGACCAGGCACTGCCTTTTAGGGAAAAATTATTGCAGAAAGGCTTCAAAAACGTACAATTTCCCACATCCGGAGAAAAAATTAATGTTTAGCTGGAAACATTTTTCTCTTACATTTATCTAATATTGTGTTATATTTGCAGTTTACAAATTTGACACTCCGATTCTTCACCTGAAGAATCAGCAATAGAAAATCACAATAATTAAAATCACAATTTAAGGAGATGTTAAGCTTGAAGATCACAAAACAATTTACTAACCGAGAAAGTAAATCTTTAGACCAGTATTTACAGGAAATCGGTAAAGTTGATCTTCTTACTCCCGATGATGAGATAGAACTCGCCATCAGAATAAAAAAGGGAGATAGATTAGCCCAGGAAAAATTGATAAAGGCAAACCTCCGATTTGTAGTGAGCGTTGCAAAGCAGTTTCAAAATCAGGGCTTATCTCTCGGCGATCTCATCAACGAAGGTAATATTGGCTTAATTAAAGCCGCTGAAAGGTTTGATGAAACCCGTGGATTCAAATTCATCTCTTACGCTGTGTGGTGGGTCAGACAATCTATTATGCAGGCAATTGCTGATCAATCAAGAGTTGTAAGATTACCGCTTAACAGAGTTGGAAATCTTACCAAGATTAGCAAAGCTTACAGAGATCTTGAACAGGAATATGAAAGAAAGCCTACGACAGATGAGCTTGCACAGATTCTTGATATGACCTCTGAGGAAGTTGCTTATGCACTTCAGATTGCCGGAAGGCAGGTATCAATGGATGCACCTTTAAAAGAAGGTGATGACGGAAAAAATTCATTGGTAGATATTCTTCCGAATGAAGAACAGCCATTGCCGGATAATAAATTGATGACCGAGTCTTTGAAAAAAGAAGTTGCAAATGTTCTTTCCACTCTTTCTGAAAGAGAAGCAGAAGTAATAAAATTATACTTCGGAATTGATGGAGATCATTCAGCTACTTTGGAAGAGATTGGCGAAAGATTTAATCTTACTCGTGAGCGCGTAAGACAGATTAAAGAAAAAGCTTTAAGAAATTTAAGGCAATCAAAAAGAAGCGGCAGACTGAAAGCTTATTTAGGATAACAAATAATTCGTTTCAGGTTTTAGAGCCCCGATTTACCGGGGCTTTTGTTTTTTAACTCAGTGATGACATCTAATTGAAAGATGTCATCACCAAAGGATTATTTACTTGGCTAATATCATTTTACGTGCTTGAGTAAAACCAGGTGTTGTTAATTGATAAATATAAACACCACTTGTTAGTTCTGCTGCATTAAAATCAATACTGTAATTACCTGCTTCTTTGTTTTCGTTTACAAGTGTTGCAATCTCTTTACCCAGAATATCGTAAATCTTTAATTGTACTAATCCTGCTTCTTTTATGGAATAATTTATTTGAGTTGTTGGATTAAAGGGATTGGGATAATTATCTAATAATTCGGTTTTCATTTCTGATAGATCATTTACAGTTAATAGAGAGTTGGGCAAGGTAGTTTTTGATAAATTACCCTGTACATATTTTGTAACCGTAACTGTATTGTTAGCTGCATCTGTTACTACACATTTCATCTGAAATGATCTTCCGTCTGATGTTTTGGTTACTGTATTTGTGGAGTTACTTATTGGAATCCAATATCCACAAACCGGGGCATCTGGTAGGATAGGTTCTTTATTTGCCGAAAACTTTACTTCTTCTTCATCACGACAGTAGATATAATATGACCAGGAGTATGAATACGGTGGTGTCCCACCTGATGCTGTTACAACAAATGTTCCCGTTTGACCGCCTGATAGATATGTTGGGCCTGACATTGATGCTGTTAAAGGAGCAGGTTTACCTAAAACAGTATAGTTAAAATTTACATTTGATGGTGCCGCAGGATAATAGCCAAGATATTGACCTGCAATATTCCAAACCTCATAAACATAAGTTCTTAGTGTTGCGCTTGTACTTGTTACTGTACCGGGAACAACATCACAATAACCCATTCCAAAATTTGGGTTTGCTGCAGAGAGCCCATTGGTACCAACACCTCTACCCCAAACATTATGGTCAAAGTGCATTGGGAAAGAAACATTTTTCCGTACCTCGTGTCTTTTAACAATATATACGCCATCAGCTAACCCGGTTGTACCGTAAAATACTTGCTGGTAATGATTAGTGCTTGAGTAGTCTGTGCCACCAGAAGCTGAAAGCTGAGATAGTTGATACGGTGCTTGTAATAGCTGCAAGGCTTTGTATGCATTTACTCTGCCAGTACCATAATATTGATCCCAACCAGGATCACCTAAGTCATCTGTAGATAATCGTATTATTTGTTCTATATCATCATTGGATAGATTAGAGTTGTATCCTTTTAACAATGAAGCAATTCCAGCAACATGCGGAGATGCCATTGAAGTTCCCCCATCATAATGGTAATTGGGATTAGATGGAAAGTTGCCATAACGATAAGTGGAAAGTATATAATCTCCGGGGGCACTGACATCAATATGATTACCTGTATTTGAAAAATTTGTTACGTTATCAGCTTGATCGGTGGCGCCAACGGCAACAATCCCTTGACCGAAGCCAGCAGGATATTGAGTCTGACTACCATTCCAATTTCCCATTGCACAAACAGAAGTCCTATTCATTTTATAAGCATAAGCAAATGCCATTCTTACAGTTGTTGAATAACTCCCTGATGGTATTAAACTCCAACTATTGTTAAGAACGTATAGGTTTGGACTATAATTAACAGCATCAACTACTGCCTGGTAGATCCCTGAAATATCTGCATTGTCGATTCTCTGGCTATGAAGTTTAGCATTCCAATCAACACCGGCTATTCCTTCGGTATTATTTGTTTTGGCTGCAGAAATACCTGCCACATGAATACCGTGCCCGCCCCATCCATAACCGGCATCACCTGTAACTTTGCCTGTTAAATCTGGGTGGGATGCATCAATTCCACCATCAATAATACCTATAAAATTATTTGAATTACCCTGATAGATATTCCACGCTTCAGGTGCTTTTATTTTTGTACCGGGTTGTAGTGCCCATTGATTTGAAAAATATTGATCATTCGGAACCACCGTTGGATTGGCAATACCATTTGGTTCGGCAAATAGAA
>FWPV01007040.1_pt1 | contig 20867 bp, 12 predicted proteins | sample 2228371 | NCBI WGS metagenome assembly FWPV01 (sample SAMEA103939776, study PRJEB20133) | metagenome | reverse complement strand
CTAAATCCCAGCCACCTTTGTCTGGTGCATAAGTGGTGTAAAAACCCGAGGTATAAAAACCACCGGCGGTAATGATCTCCCATAAAATCTTTCGATGATCCTCGCTCGGTCCACCCTCTTCTGGCGGATAGAAATACGGTGGCTCTAAATTGACCACGGGTTTATTGTAAATTCGGTCGGCTGTAATTTCCGAAGCAAGATAATGCTGATGACTTATAAAATCCATCCAAGGTCTATCACCAAACTCCCTGCTCGACTTACGACCACTCGGATGCAAAGAAACCAAATGGTTATAAGGGTCGATCTGTTTGATCAACCTTCCCCAATAATCAAACTCACTTGTCGAACGACCGGGAAAATCAACTGGCACTTCTGTATATTCCCCGCAAATAATCCACACCACATTATAGGCAGCGTATCTGGAGACCAAATAACGCAGAAACCTCTCGAATTGTCTATCGCTAAACTTGACATATTCCTGCGCCCAAGTGAAAAACATCACCGGCACTATCCCTTTAGATAAGGCATATTCGATACGCTTATCGATCCAACGAAAATAAAAAGGATTCAACTGGTCATAGTCTTTTATATCGCCGGAGAACGCAAAACAGGGTCCGCCCTCATTGGACCAAAAAGCCGCCCCTCTGATATAGCTTACCACAATCGATTGAATGGCCGTAAATCCCTGCTGCGCCCGAAGATCAACCAGCTGTTTCCAGCGGCCATCATAGGAAATAACGCTTATGTAACCACGCCAGGCCGTATCGCCAATCCATGGCCACGGCGTGCCATCTTCATACATAAATGTATGTGGCCGTGTAGGATTGACTCTGATAAACCCCTTGGCATCGCTATCGATGCACTCAAAACTACCCGAGGCGTTCAAGGTGGGTTCGCTGCTGGTAATCTGATAGCTCCAGCGCCCTACCTCCGTGGGCGTCATGCGCACCTTCCACACATCATCTCCATCCCAAAAACCATCGATGGTAATGGTCGCGGTCGGCCCCTGAAAAGTACCCTTGAGCGAGACTTGGGTGTATTTATTACGGTTGCCTAATCCCGTTGCCACCAACGGCACCTCAAAAATATCGTACTTTTTCACCACCGCAGGCACGTTGCTAATTGTGCGAAACTGCCGCACAAATGCCTCTTCCAGGGGTAAGCCGGCTCGATCGATGGCTGCCGTAGAAACCCGAACCGTATAGGTGGTCGATGGCTGCAATAACCCTGCTCGCTTCAGATATAAACTGTTGCCCACCCATTTTATCTGCCCAGCTACTGGCGGAGTGATACTAAAAGCACTCTTGGTAGCAACCGTATCCATCGGCTCGCTGAAAAAGACAATGATGTCCGAATCAACAGATACCCCCTGCCCGTCATCCTTCGGATCAAAATCGACCACTCTTGGCGGGGTAACATCAGTAAAGCGATAAAATTTGAAATTGCTATAGGTGACATTCAATGGCACCTGATAAGCACCGGTGCGGTTATTCACATCAATCCCCGAACCGATGCGGATGCTATGTTGCGGCGGAGCATATTCACAACCAAAGCTGGAATAATCCCACTCTCGTTGGAGAACATTATCGATGAATAACTGCATCCGCCCCTCGCCCCAAACAAGCTTGAAATGATACACATGATCTATTGCCCAATCGATTGGTCCCCACGCCGGGTCTTCAAAAGCATGGGGATCATCATCATAACCGCCCTCAAACGCACAGACATTCAGCCGCAGCTTTCCATGTCTCCATTTCCAGCGATCACCCGGTGTATACCCATAGAGATGAATGACACATTTCCAAGGATTATGCCACTGACGAATACCTTTGGGAGATTTACCCCACCACAATTCCTGTTCATCTCGATCCCACATGTTAAAAATAGAATAATGGACAGAATTCTCGATGGTATTGCCATTGGCGTCTTTGATATAGAGCGGGAAGACGTCATTGCTGGCACCGATGCCTTGGAAATCAAATTCTATCTGCCCTGCAGGACATGTAACAATGTTGTACTGAATAAAATCAGTTAATTCTCTTGTCTTCCAGCCTTGAGAGGTAAAAACGCCACCATTGCGAATACCAATGGTCTTACCATCGGTCAATGGCTCGTTAATTTCCAGCGTCAACGTAACCGTCTGACTAAAGACATCCTCCTGATGATGTACAAATATCAAAAGAAAAAAGATTAGAATAATCATGATATTTTTGTTTCTCATCGTTCGCATACTTTTCATTTTGGATAACAAGTGGTATCCTCTATCTTTTTGTCATGTTGAGCTGATCGTGTTTTGACTGTCTTCTACCTAATGATTTCGGCTACAAAATTTGTGCCATGGATATGATAGATCGTTAATTATTGTTATTACATAATATAGAATATTATCTCTAAAGTGATATCTACAAAAAAATAATTCCAGATTTGTACATGGGTTTCAATATTGAAGCATCGCTTGCAACATGTCGATGATGTTTTGCACCATGAGGTTTGAAAAAGCTGGATAACTGCAAGTCCAAGATTTGCTGCTGGTTTCTCCGCTTTGTGAATGCCCACTGAGTTTGTGCTGATTAACTCTTTGTCGCGATTTTTTTTCACCTGGCGAAAGGATTGAGCCAAATGCAGAAGCGGATGTGAAAGAATCTGAGCAGAAACGATTATCGGGAGGAGATAAATGGTAAGGTTAGAATAAAACCATTCAATTAAAGACAGAAAACACTATTACGCTGTCGGGTCGTGTTCATTGGAGTTCTGGGTTTATGATTAGTGGGGACGACTGATTTCTTTTCGATTGCCGACTACTTTGGCTGGAACTCCCATGGCAATGGAATAGGGGGGGATATCCTTGGTCACCACGGCGCCGGCACCGATCACTGAGCCAGTGCCGATGCGTACGCCATCCACGACGGTGACGCCGGCTCCCAGCCATACATCGTCCTCGATGGTCACCCCACCCTTGCTTTCGTACCCCTGACGCATGATGGGGATATCGAGGCGATCGAATTTATGCTGGGCGCCGCCGACATAGCAATTGGCCGCCAACAGCACATGTTTGCCGAATACAACCCGCGAGGTTGTGCCGATGCGGCAGTTGGCGCCGATGTTGCTGTAATCACCGATTTCCACAGTACCGTTACGGGTGCCAACCACTGTGCCTCGGCCCAGCAATACCTCCTGTCCCAACGTGATACCGCTGTTTTCATCCCCCTGGGCACTCAACATGCAATATTCATCGATGACACAGCGATCGCCGACGATGATCTTTTGCGGATGCCGTAGGCTGACGTTACGTCCCCACACAGCGCCTCTGCCTTGTCGCTTGAGGAGGCGCGGAAAAAATAGCTGTCGCAGGAAATAACCCAACAACCCCGGCAGGGGCGAAAATAAAGAGGTGATTACCTCGTACTTGAAAAGTAACCAGTAATCATACACACCGATCACGATATCAGCATACTTTTTTAACGGCGACTTTTTACGGCGCATCACATCCTCAAAGCTGCTGAAATAATTGATCTCACCAGCTACATCACCCTCTCCGATATGTCGTTCTTCCGGCTGCACCGTCACCTGTTCATCGATGCGAATGCCAAGGGTCGAGTAATAGATACCGCCAAAGACACCGACCACCAATGCCTTGAAGCGCATCAGCAACGCCACCGAAAGTCCCATGGCGCCGGTAAAGCCAAATCGCTCGAAGGTGAAAAAATACGCCCATTCCGCTAAACCGATACCGCCGATGGAAATGGGCAACATCATCACCACCATAATGATCGGCGTCAATATCAACGAGTCCAGCATCGTAAAAGGACAATTGAAAGCCTTGGCGGTGACGTAAACGTTTACCACCGCAGCGAAATAGAAAACAAAAGAGTTGATCATGGCAAAGACCAGGGTGCCGGGATGGTCAGCAATGGAGAGGGTCGCTTGCTGAAATTTCTGCACTTTGGCCAAGATTTTGCGCATCACACCGATCTTGATTTTTCCCGCCAACCAGCTCAAATATCTTCGATTATAAATTACTCCGAGCAATACGACATAGCCGATCACCGAAACTACCATGGCAACGTTGAGCCAGAAATCCCACAGTGTGCGTATGGCTGCAAAGAATGCCACTAAAGCGACTAATATGAGAGCCGTCAGACCCGTAAAGCGCTCAATAAAGACCGAGGCAAACGCCTTGGCGTTTTCTCCGGTAGATTTGCCCAACGCATAGGCGCGCACCACATCGCCACCGACGTTGGTAGGCAGGATGGTGTTGAAAAAATAACCCACCATGTACAGCCAAAACAGCCGCCATCCCGAGGCCCGGATGCCTTGAGCCCGTAAAATGACTTGCCACTTCCACGACGACAGAAAAATCAACACCGGCGTAATAGCAATAGAAAGGAAAAAATAAGTGAGATCGACGCTGGTCAACGTCCGCCACAATTGCTGGAGATCGACCTTATAGAAAATATAGAGGATCAATGCAATGCTGACGATCCAGCGCGCCACGATATTGAGCGATCTTTTGGTTGGCATGAGCCCTTTCTATGAATGATTCAACTGATAAGGTTCCATTCCGCATGAAATTGCCGTTTGTAAAGATAGCTTGTGGCTTGGTAGAATCAAGTCTTGTAGTTTTCCTGCACCCCGAACGCCCGCCAGCGAGTTGGTTGATAAATATCGCTTACGGCGCCTCGCCGCATGGTAAATAGTGATGGGAGATATCACCTTCTTACCCATCAGCAATGGATTTAAATGGGGTAGTATAATTTAACATTGTAAAGGACAAAATCAAGAAGATTTAGGAGGGGGAAGTCTCCCCCTCGCTACGGCTGTCCCGCCGAGCCTTGGCTCCGCATGATTGGTTTTGCTAAACCATGGTTATCCCTTTTGGTTCTAGAACTATGGCCAGTCGCTCGGCGGGACGATCCTCCGCTACCCCCTCGAATGTATAAATTCGAACCCTGACACGCCATTATTCTGATTCGGCAATTTTTGCAATAACATCATGAGTAGGTTCTTGATGAAATTCGAACTTTTTTTTGGTAAAGATGAGGGTATCTGATAAAAAAGGGGTAATCCTTTGCCGTGAGTTTTATTTGAAAAATGGGAGATCGTCTTTTGCAACGGCGCGTCTCCACGAAGTTCCTGTTTTTCAAAGGGGGATTTAGGGGGATTATGCGCTCCCGCGGAATCCGTGGAAGCGAGATTGAAATAATAAATGGCAAGAAGTCGTCCCTGACGACGTCCTGACGATGCGCCTTATTCTCACCCCCCCTTGCCCCCTTTTGTGAAAGGTGGGGCAAGTCCCCCTTTTTCGAAGGGTGATTTAGGGGGATTCGGATGGCAGAAATTCTAATCGCGTTCTATCGCTCTGCGGTGGAACGTGGAAGAGGACGCTCCGAGTCGATTAAAAATTGTCATGTCGAGAAGCGCCAGCGACGAGACATCTTTTTTTGCCCTTTTTTACATAGGAAATGCAATGAATGGCAAGAAGTCGTCCCTGACGACGTATCAAGAGATGATTACGCTCTTTATTTTTTTCACCTTGGTGGGAGCTCTGCGCTCTCTGTGGCCTCTGTTGTGAAAAAAAAACTGCGCCAAGGCGGCTAATGACAAAATTTGCGCTCCGAAATTTTATCATGTCACCCGTTCCGGGTTGAATGTCTATTATTTCTTTTGCTATAATTATTGCACGCCTTCGGCGTTTGGTATTTTATTTTCCCCGCAGAGCGGCAAGCCTTGCGTTATTGACATGGATGGACAAGATTGACAGGATAAAAAATATCTTTAATCTCGTTCCATCGTTCTGCGGTGGAACGTGGAAGAAGACGCTCCGTGTCGAATAAAAATTGTCATGTCGAAGAGCACCAGCGACGAGACATCTTTAGTTTTCGTGGAAGAGGACGCTCCGAGTCGATTAAAAATTGTCATGTCGAGGAGCGATAGCAACGAGACATCTTTAGTTTTTTTACAGACGAAAAGAAATATATGGCAAGAAGTCGTCCCTGACGACGTCCGCGGGGATGAGGATGCTCTGCGTTTTTTTCTTTCGCTTTGGTGTAGGCTCTGTGCTCTTTGTGTCCTCTGTGGTGAGAAAAAAACGCCGCCGAGGCGGCTAATGACAAAATTTGCGCTCCGAAATTTTATCATGTCACCCGTTTCGGGTTGAATGCCTATTATTTCTTTTGCTATAATTATTTCACGCCTTCGGTGTTTGGTATTGTTTCCCTGCAGAGCGGCGGGTTTGTGTTCCTAATATTTATTTTTGATTTTGCTATCATTATTTTACACCTTCGGACTTTTCCTATTTTTTTTCCCCGCAGGGCGACAAACCTTGCGTTCCCACGGAGACCGTGGGAACGAGATTAAAATGGCGGGCAAGAATGCTCGCCCTCCAGATCGCTCTCTGTGGCCTCTGTGGTGAGAAAAAAGCGCCGCCAACGCGGCGAACGACAAAATGTGCGCTCCGAAGTTTTATCATGTCACCCGTTCCGGGTTGAATACTTATTTTTGATTTGGCTATAATTATTGCACGCCTTCGGCGTTTTTGTATTTTATCTCACCGCAGAGAGCGGCGGGTTTGTGTTAACATGGAGAACGTGGGAATGAGATTGCCGATTACCTCCAGCACCTTGGTGAGTGCTCTGTGCTCTCTGTGGCCTCTGTGGTGAAAAAAAGCGCCGCCGAGGCGGCTAATGGCAATATTTTCGTTCCCAAATTTCATCATGTCACCCCTTCGGGGTTGAATGCCTATTATATCTTTTGCTATAATTATTTCACGCCTTCGGCGTTTTGGTATTTTATTTCACCGCAGAGCGGCAAGCCTTGTGTTCCCACATGGTCGTGGAAACGAGATAAAAACGGCGGGCAAGAATGCCCGCCCTCCAGTTTTAACTCCCAAGAAAACCGTGTAAACGAGATTTCCATAACAAAAAACGTCGTCAGGGACGACTTCTCTGTGTCCTCTGTGGTGAAAAAAAAGCGCCGCCGAGGCGGCGCACTTGTTATTGTACGATCATCATTCTGATAAAAACATCCGCTGAAACCACAGTTCCTAAACTCACTTCACTACCATTCCACCACTCTATTTATCCGCCTTCACAGGCAAACCATAAACTTCTACCTCGATATAATGATTCAAATCATTATGGCTGTTGCCATTGCTGTAACAGCGCACGTAACGTCCGCGAACGCCTTTGGCATCGATCAGTTTGCCTTCGGCGGTTTCCACATAATTCTTGTCTTTACCCCCACCCAATTTTGAGGTATTATCGTGATCATTGTTAAAGATGGTATGCACATCTTTTTTGAAAGTTGGATCATTGGCTATTTGCACGATGACGTCATTGTAAACCACCGGTTGTTTGTGATAATGCCAGATGACCACCGCATAAATAGTATATTCCCCCTTCAAATCAATGGTAATATGTTGTAAAAACGGTCCCAGCGCCACATAGCTGCCATCTTCCGCTTCTTTGTCGCCATCGGTGATCTGTTCCAGCTCGCCAATGACCGGATACTTGTCGCTAGAAGTCACCGGCTTGTTCAAGGCCACATTGGTGGTTCCGACAGGCGCCAAAAAGGGCTCCCGAGGCTTGCCCAACGGCTTTTCCAGATTAGGCACGTTGATATTTTGCGGTGTGCCCACAAACATCGGCTTGGGTAGTTTGATCTCGATTGGTTTTAGCTCCTGCCCCAAACAGATAACGTTACCCGTTAAAAACAGAACTATCAATAGCATCACAAAAAAATTGCTTTTTAAAGACATCATTCTTTTTCTCTCCTCCTCTTTTCATTTATTTCTAAGCCTGAACCATATTACATCGAGGCCAGCTATACGTTCGGTGGGAAAACTGAGCAACACCACCAACGCAGCCATTTCGATGACATTTTTATTCACAAAAAGATAATTCCCCTCCATGGGAATAGAATAAAACAAACCCACAAAAGGCGGATTACACAGATAATACAACCCAATTAACAAGATCCCGGCAAAGGCAGCTATACGAGTGAAGAGCCCCAGTATCAAACCGAGTCCGATGAACATCAATCCCCAAATATTCATGGTATTGACCACAGCCAGCACGGTCTGATTCTGTGCCATCCAATGGAAGATATCGGCAAAAATCCATTTGCTCTCCATCAGGAAGCCATAGGCCGACCAATTACCCTTGAGCCATTTGGCCAGGCCTTCGTAGAAAAAATGCCAGCCAATGAGCATGCGTAAGATAATTAACGTAGTCCATTGCCAGGTTGATATTTGAGGTTCTTTCATATTCATCCGTTCCTTTCAAACCATAAGCCAGCTTTTCCATCTTTGTTGATGGAGCATGTGACATTTTGCAGCAATTCTCTCTTCTGCTTTTGAGAGAGCCTTGCGAACCATCTTTGCAATGAATCAGTATGTTTCATTTTCTGGACACTTGCGATTTGGCGGCTGTTTTACGAGTGTAGTAAAATGCCAACTTATAAAATGGTGCCCTTGTTCGGGATCTCTCTCTGGCTGTATCCTCGAATCACTTCTGTTTGTTGTTACCATGATAAGTTTTGCTTTTTTATGAAAAAGTTTCCCTCATGCCAAAAACTCGCGTTCATCGAAATACAGCGTGCATTTTGCTTCCACAGCCTGGTTCACCTTGAGCACCGCCACCGCGCATTCATAGCCCACTTCGGCGGGACAATTCAATTTTTCCTTGCCGCGAATGGCATTGAAAAAATTCTCCAGATGCGGCTTATGGTAAGCTTCGTGGAAGCGCAAGGCGATCTTGTGTTCATCCGGAGAGATGGTCTCGCGGACATCGAGCGCATCTCCCATCTCGGCTTCGCTTTTGATCTCCATCAATTTAGGCTCGCTGAGATAGCCCTTGCGCACCCACTCGTCCCAGGCTGGGGCTCTGGTTTTCTCTCGGTACACCGAGCCAATATTGGCCGATTCGGAAATGACCAGGGTTCCTTCATCGCCCATGAATTGCTCAAAGTAGCCCAGGCTGCCGTTGGTGGTCTGGGTTTTATAATGGGCGCGCACCGTACCTTCGGCCGTCTCATATTCATAGATGGCCAGCACCGTATCGTACCACTCGTGGGTAGTCTTGTCGTAATAATCGGTGCCACCGCTGGCCATGACCGATTTGGGGTTGGCGCCCAAAAACCAGCTAAAGATATCGATCTGATGCGATCCCAGATCGACGATAGGCCCTCCGCCCAACCCTTTATACCACCGCCAATTGCAGAATTGATGCATGGACTCGTAGCCATATTGACGCAGCTTCTCGACAGGTATTTCATAACGTTTGGGCCAGCCAAGGTCCGGCGCTGCCGAGCGATTCCATTGACCATATACCGTCACCAATCGCCCTAATAACTTGAGTTCGTGTAATAGCACATTACGTGCAAAGATGTAGCGCGGATTACTCCGTCGCTGGTGGCCGATTTGCAACAGCTTGCCCGATTCTTTTGCCGCCTTGACCATGCGGCGGGCTCCCTCCAGCGTATTGGACATCTCTTTTTCACAATAGACGTTGATGCCAGCCTGTAAGCACGCCACTGTATGTTCCGCATGCCAAAAATCCGGCGTGGCGATGACCACGGCATCCAATCCTTTTTCTTTATCCAACATCTGGCGATAATCTTCATAAAGATTGACCTCATGGCCGTATTTGCGCAGGAGATTGCCCGCCTTTTTCAGATTATAATCGGTCCAAATGTCGCAGACGGCTCGAAATCTCAATCCAGGGATTTTTAACATGGCGTTCAATAACACCTCGCCCTGGGCCCCAGCGCCTAAAAGGGCGATGTTCAGTTCTTCTGCCGTGGTCGCTTCTGTCGTCCCTTTGGCAGCCGGTGCGCGCATGGCGTGACGAAAGGATTCCTGTTTCAGCGCTGCCAGCACCAGGCCACCCACCACTGGTAAGCCCACTAACCCCTGTAAAAAATCGCGCCGGTTGATCTTTTTACCTGCTGCTTGACTTGTTTCTTTCTTCTCTTTACTCATCTTTCATGACCATATTTCTTAGGATACTGAAAAATAAATTTGATTAAAGCTCGGATTCTGGAAAGATCACCATGGTATCAATCTATCTCATCTACTGAGCTTGGGTTCTGACCTCAAATGGCGAGCCGATACAGAATCCGTCTATTGAATACCCTCTTCTCTGAGATATCATCCCTTCACGAATAAAACACATCATCTCTAACCAATAGGAGGCCGTAGGCATGACACTTGTCGTGAAAAGACCGACTCGCCAGATCAATTTTTTTCGCAAAGCTTTATGAATGCTCCGAGAATCGGTGCAAAGACGCGGTCTTATAAACTCCATCCCTCACGATACGGCATATGCAAATATTGTTCTGCTTCTGGATAATTGGGAAACTTCATATTGACTGCATCCCATTCGAGGGTGAGGTTTGCCTCTTTGCAGCGCACAGCGACGCATCCCAAAAGCATGGTCTCAGTAAGTGGGCCAGCGTAGCTGAAATCGCTGCCAGCCTTTTTCCCTGATTTACAGCTCTCGAGCCAATTGGCCATGTGGCCGGCTACACGGGGGATTTTCTTCTCCGGTCGTTCATATTCCTGCATTTTGCTCTCGGGAATGAGTCGCGGATTCTCGCCATAGTTGCCGCACATGAGGATACCGTCTTCGCCGATAAAGAGCACACCACCTTTACCATCACCCAGTCGCCGACCCGCTTCCAATTCTAACGGCCGAGGTGGGGTAATTCCGCCGTCGTACCAGATCAATTTGACCGGCACCAGATCGATTTTCAGTTTGATGCCATAGCTCTCCGCCTCGGGATGGTTTTTGCGCGCCGGAAAATGATAGGTGATCATCTCGGCGAGCGGAAAAGACACATCGTTCAATTTAGTGGAAGAAGCATATACGTGGCTGGCATGTCCCAAATTCAGTGCCCAGTAGGGTTGATCCATGATGTGGGCGCCCATGTCGCCAATGGCGCCGGTGCCAAAATCGAACCAGCCACGCCAGACGAAATGACAATAAGCCGGATGATATGGCCGCCATGGCGCTGGTCCGAGCCATAAATTCCAATCCAAAGTAGGCGGTACCGAGGGAATTTCCTTCGGCGCTTCCATGCCTTGCGGCCAGATCGGTCGATCGGACCAGCAATGCACTTCATGCACATTGCCAATAGCGCCGTCCCAAATCCATTCGTTGATCAATCGTGCATGTTCCGATGAATGCCCTTGATTGCCCATCTGGGTGATGACGCCCTGTTTAGCAGCTTCCTGTGCCAACAGGCGTGCCTCATAAACAGTGTGGGTCAACGGCTTTTCCACATAGACGTGTTTTTTCATCTTGATGGCCATCATAGCCGCTACCGCATGGATGTGATCGGGCGTGCTAACAATTACCGCATCGATGTTTTTGGCCTGCTCCTGCAACATGATGCGGAAATCTTTGTAGCGCTTGGCCTTTTCCAGCATGGGGATGGCATCGGGATTTTTTTCCTTGGCCTTTTTGAAAAGCTCCAAATATTTTTCATCATCCACATCACACACGGCAACGATATTTTCGCTGCAAGCATCCACGGTGTTATCTTTGCCTCTGCCGCCGATGCCTATGCAAGCAATGTTCAACTTATCGCTGGGGGCTTTGCGTCCTTTTTGAGCCAGCACCTTATTAGGGATAATAGTAAAGGCAGCCGCTGCAGCAGCCGAGCCCTGGATGAAACTGCGACGGGAAATGTCCATGGTGGATAATTCTGTTTCCTTTTTCATAATGCTCCTCGTTGAATAATTTTTCATAAACGATAATAACTTTTTTTTAAACAATCAAGTAAAATCATCACCGCTGAATAGATCTCGATTTTCTTCCCTATGGATCATGCTCGAAATTCAGCACTCGCGTAAAAACTATCATCAACTCTCACCCCCAGCTTTAGCATTCTACGCCGTCTTCTTGCGTCAGGATAATAATAATCTCGTTACTCAGTGGCTCTTAGCCATCTCTACACTTACAAGTGCCGCTATTTTGATCGAGATTCTTTTACACTGTCTTCCTCCAATTTTTGCTTAAACTTTGCAAATAATTGCGGATGGGTTTTGAGGATGTTGATGAACTCATCCATGGCTTTCTCATCCTCCAACATCATGCCGGTCACATAGCCCGACATGCCCCGTTGAATGCGGGGATGGGCTCGATCGGCGCGAAAGCGAAAATCTGGCATTCGGGCGATTCCGGTCTGGGCAAAAATGATCAACAACACCAGCACCAATACAAAAAGTCCTGCTAATATCTGCCCTAATTGTCGGGTGATGCCCTGCTGTCGGTTGGCCACTACCAGTACAAAATAGGGATAGCCGAGGATCAATAACAGCAGCAAAGCTCCGATGAGATAGAAAAGATTCATGGCTCTTTCTCCTTTCTATTTCTGCTTTACCAATGACCAAAGCAAGCAAAATTGGAGTGAACAAGCCCCACGCTCTGGTCAATATTTTTTTCTGACCTTTCACTGAGCGCTTTAGCGAAGCCGAAATGAAAGAACCGTGCGCCCACAGAGGTGAATAATTCTTCCTAACACCCTTTGTAATGTTCAATAGCGAAATAACTGTAAGCGATTCGACGAGGAACACCGCTCAACTTTTATTCATCTTGTAGCGGAAAGTATATTTTCCCGAACCGATCGTCAGAATCACGTCGCTGGCTTGCTGCCTGGCCTGCATGGAAGCGAGTCTCCTTAGGGGTACACCGGACTCTTTCACATCTGCCAATGTGGCTTGAGGCAACCGCACCGTGGCTCGGGTGTTGGCAGGGATTTCCACGCTCAGCGTCATGGTAGTTTCCTTTATTACCCAAGAACAGCAGATGTTGCCATAAAGCGATCGATGGCAAGCGCTGGCTGAGGACAACTCGCCGAGGGGATGCGGTTGGATCAGGATGTGCTTGTAGCCGGGCTGAGCCGGGTCGATGTCGATGCCGGCCACGAAACGATACAACCACTCGCCGATGGCACCATAAGCATAATGATTGAAAGAATTCATGCCGGCGTTCTGAAAACTGCTGTCGGCTTTGATGCCATCCCATCTCTCCCAGATGGTAGTGGCTCCGCGGGTGATGGGATAAAGCCATGAAGGATATTGTTTACGCGTGAGCAGCATATAGGCCTCGTCGAGATAACCATATTGACCGAGTACATCACAGATGAGTGGTGTGCCCAAAAACCCTGTGGTGAGGTGTTTAAAATGGCGCACATCCTTAGCCAGTCTCTCAGCAGCGACCTTTTTCTGGCCTTCGGGAAAAAGATCGAATGCCAGCGCCAGACAATAGGCGGTCTGTGTATTGGAAGCGATGCGGCCATTGGGTGTTAAAAACTCATCCTGAAAAGCCTTTTTGATTTTTTCCAGCAGCTCGCCATATTTTTGGGCATCCTCCTGGTATCCAAGCACTTTTGCGGTTTGTAACAAGAGGGCGGTGGAGCGGGCAAAATAGGCCTGACAGATGAGATCTTTGTCAGTGGTGGCGCCGGGGTAATCCGATCGCGTGGTGGCAAAAGCCAGCCAGTCGCCAAACGTAAAATCGCTGGTCCAAAGGTAGCTTTCACCCGCTTTGTTGGCCATATAATCGACCCAGGCTTTCATGCTGGGGTATTGCTGTTGGAGGATGCGGGTGTCGCCATAGCTGAGGTAGACGATCCAAGGGACGACCACCGCGGCATCGGCCCAGCCGGCAGAAGCAGCCTCCTTGACTGGGTCGTGGCGATTGAGCACATTGGGGATCACATGCGGTACGGCACCACTCTCCTTTTGATCGGCCGCCAGATCCTTCAACCATTTGGTGTAGAACGCCGCCACATCAGCATTGAAGCAGGCGGTGCGGGCAAAGACCTGGGCGTCGCCGGTCCAGCCCAAGCGTTCGTCGCGCTGGGGACAGTCGGTGGGTACATCTAAAAAATTCCCCTTTTGCCCCCATTGGATGTTGTGCTGCAGCTGATTGATCATCGTATCGGAACATGTAAACGTTCCCGTCGGGGTAAAATCCGAGTGAACCACCACACCAGTAAAGTTTTCCAGTTTTACCTCTCCTGGCCATTCATCCACCGCCACATAGCGGAATCCCTGAAAGGTGAAATGGGGCTCGAACGTCTCTATGCCTCCGCCTTTTAGATGATACTCGATCGTCTGTTTGGCGCTGCGAAGGTTTTCCGTATAAAAATTGCCGTTCTTATCGAGCACCTCCGCGTGCCGCAGTCGCACACGGTCGCCGACTTCACCTTGTACCGTGAAACGAATCCAGCCGACCATGTTCTGCCCCATATCGATCACCTTTTCACCAGCGGGGGTGATGAGTAATTTTACTGGTTTGAGCATCTGAATTTTTCTGACCGGTAATCCTTCCGCAGCGACGAGGATGTTTTTAGGATGGTCGAATACCACGACCTTATTCCATTGGCTATCATCAAATCCTGCCTTGCTCCAGCCGGGTTTTTGCAAACGGGCATCGTAGACTTCGCCGTCGTAGATATCGGATAGGAGGATGGGACCGGTCGCTGCTTTCCAAGAGGCATCGGTCAGTATGCGCTGTACGCCGCCGTCGGCAAACAGCACCTCCAGTTGAGCTAATAGCGCTGTGTTTTTGCCATAGATATTGCGCTTGTTCCCCCATGCCAGTCGGCCGCGATACCAGCCATCGCCCAAAGTGACGCCTATTGCATTGGCACCTTGTTGCAACAGAGAGGTAACATCATAGGTTTGATATTGTAACCGGTGATCATATGAGGTCCAGCCGGGTGTGAAAACCTGGTCGCCCACCCGCTGGCCATTGAGTTCCGCTTCATAAAGGCCGAGCGCAGTTATGTATAACCGCGCCGATGTTATCGGCTTGGCCAATTGGAATTCCTTGCGCATCATGACGGCGGGATTGGATTTCGTGGTATCTTCGGGCAGATCGGCTCGAATCCATTGCGCCTGCCAATCGGCTTCGGATAACAGTCCCATCTCGAAATAAGCGGGATCACTCCACGATGAACTTTTGCCCGCATCATCCCAGACGCGCACCTGCCAGTACACCCGCTGGCGCGAAGCAAGAGCCGGCCCGCCATACACCACATGAACCGACTGATCGCTGGTTATTTTGCCAGAGTCCCATACGGAAGTATTTGCTAACAAATCCTCTACCGATGCTGCCACGCGTATCAGATAAGCCGATTGCATGGTGTTGCGTCGCGAAGAAATCAGTTGCCACGACAATCGTGGCTGCTTGACATCGATGCCTAACGGGTTAGTCTTGTACTCGCATCGCAAATTGCCAACAGATAAGGTTTCTGCTGCAGAAGCTATGCAGAAGCCAATGAGACTGATCAGAATGACCATTTCTTTTTTCATGATATACCTTACCTCCTACCGTCTTTTGAACACGAAGCAATCTGTATAGAATATCGGCAGTACTTTCATATAGCAAAAAGGCGTGAAAAACCGTACTTATTGTTCCGTTTGCAACGCTTTGAAGTGGTGACGATTTATCTCGTCGAAAATCCTCCCAAAGATTGTTTGAGGATAAAAAGTACTCAAGGCAGAAGAGCAGACCGCGTCTTTGAAGCGTTCGCTGAATGAGGCCTTTTATTTAATCACCCTGTTCATCCGCGGGGATGTATGGAATCAATCCTTTTTGATAGGCGATCTCTTGAATTTCCCGCGGCATCTCTCGCGCATCAACGATCACACCATTCACCTTAATCATCCAAAACAAGGAACTCAGCTCTAATAGGCTTGGCAGCGTCCATTCGACACTAAAATAGTTCATTTTAAATAAATCGCGGATGGCTTTGGCTTTATTAGCGCCGCTTCTCATATTGACACCAAAGGCATCGCATAATTCATCGGCTCGCATATGAGGATTACTAGATCGATCGAATAAGAAATTGACGCTGCCTAGGGCATAGACGATGCCACAAGCCCAAATCGCTATAGCACCGCGTTCCAGCGGGGAAGGACGTTTACGAGCCAGTGCCGCTGCCAACTTGCGGCAAAGTGTGGCATATTCCTCGTTCAGGTATTTTTCGCAAAACTCGTCTGTCAATGCCACGATGCTGTCGTAAATGGGTTGCATGGTTATTGGTATTTTATCGGATTTTTGTGGTGACATAGATTCTCCAGATATTTTAAATAATGATGCTTTTTCAATGTGCTTACTTTTTTCGCAAATACTAATGGAGGATCGCTTCTGCCATCGTTTCCGAACCTTTTATTGGATCACGACTTGCTTAAAAATCTCAACCGCCATGGTTATCATTTAATAGTTGCGATATAACACGAGCAGTGGGAATGATCGACAACAAAAGAGTTTGGATTCTCCTCCTCCATGACGGCTATTTTATCTTCATAACCCAAGAAACTGGATGCCAAGGCCGCACAAAAAAATGGTCGCTCCACTGATGGCGTGCACATATTTTTCACTCTGCCGAATCGAGATAAATCGAATCCCCCATGTTGCCAGCAGGACAATGGTCAGCATCGTCGTTATCGTAAATGTGCTGAAAATAATCACCACCCATACCAAAGTGGTCATGTTGTGATTTGCAGCCGGATACATGAGCAAGGGGATGAGCGGTTCGCAAGGGCCTAAGACAAATATTGTGAACAACACCCACGGCGTCAAATGATTGGTCTTGGTTGTTTGGTGGACATGGAGATGGTCAGCATCATGGATATGCATATGGGAATGGCGAAGATGATCGGCGTGCGTATGAAAATGCTTGTGGGGTCTATTACGAACGGCTCGTTGCATACCCCAGATAAAATAGACCAGACCGAAGGCAATGAGCGCCCAACCAGCCAAGTTACCCCTGAAACCTTCGATGAGTTCTAATCGTGCCACTGCAAGACCGAAAGCGATGCCGAGCAATCCCAAAACAACAGAACTCATGACATGGCCGAGACCGCAAAGAACGGTTATCCACATGGTTTTTCGCCGCGACCAATCATTCGCAAAAGACATCATGATAAAAGGCAGATAATGATCAGGACCGAGCAAGGTATGAATAAAACCGATGGACGCCGCTGCGGTTAAGAGAATCCATGATTCGCTTGCCATAATCAAAAATCCTCTTCATAGAGGCACGATGACTAAACATAACATTGAATTAGTGGTTCGAAAATGGTTAAAGATTAACTGTATAGTGAGCGATTCATTGTTGCCGGCACCAACCAAGCCACAGGGGTCGATAGGGAATTAAAGATTGGCTTCATATTCGGCGATCCACGCTTGGGCTCTGCGGTAATCTTCCGGCGTGTCCATTTCGATGCTTGGCCATTCACTGGTATCTACGGCGTAGAGTGGCACACCATGCTCCAACATCTCCTGCACCGAACATTCGAACACCTGGTCGAGGATGCCTTCTTTCATAACTCGGCGCTCCAACACCGTATAGAGCTTTTCCATGAATGCGGGTGAGAATTTGCGCACACCCACAGCCTCACCTGCGGCTTTTGCGATCTCCACTGGCTTACCCATTTCCAACACGCAGTAATGTCCATCCAAAACCACTTTCACCGCTTCTTCGTCGATCACGTCTTTGCAGTTTATAGCGATGACGTCGGGCTGATCCGCCTCAAGCAACTTGGTGATGACCTGCGGATAGAACCATTGATCCGAATCGATCAGCAGGATATCCTGATCCCCGGTGTGGCCACGGGTTTTGAACACTGAGACGCTGTCACTACAAGAGGCATAGATTTCGTTGGTGACAAAGCGCGCCTTGAGATGCGGCTTGTAAGTGCGGACGAATTCTTTGATCATTTCTTCGCGATAGCCGGTTATAAACAAAGCTTCTTCGATGCCGCAGGTGGTGATATTATCCAGAATCTGACCAAGGATCGGTCTGCCGCAGATGGGCAACAAGCCTTTGGGCATATGATCGGTGAGTGGGCGCATGCGATAGGAAGAACCAGCGGCGAGGATGACAGCGATCATTCGATCTCCATATAGATTTTTGTGCTGCGACGGACCAGAAATATCTCGGTGATCACCAGCGAGATCATATAGAAATTACCAACAATGAGGGTTATATAAAAATACCATTCAACATGTCCGAGTAGCGCTGCGAGGACCGCTACGCTGATATGGGTCGAACTTCCCAAAAAAGACCATGCCCGTAATAATAAATCGCGGAATTCTGGAAAGACGCCGAGGGATTTGAAATCGCCAAAGGTGATATGGGTGGTACGGATGGACAAACGTTGTAATGAAAAATATATAAATCCACAGCGGAGAATGATTTTCTCTAAAAGTCCGGCTTTACGCCGACGGAGATTATTGTGGTACTGCAACAAATCTTCCAGGTCACCTTGAAAAGCATCCTCAGAAGGCAACGTTGATTTGGTGTAAAAATGGCGGCGCTGATCCACCAGCATATTCTGGCCTGCGCGACTCAAACCAGTGGCCACGGTAAGGATAAAAACCAGTCCAGGATCGTATCTATTTAAAAGGTAAATACCCATGCCGATAATGGTGGAGGATCCGACGATATAATCGAAAAACCCGTCTACGATACTGCCCAAATAGGTGCCGTTTTTTTTCAGTCTCGCCAATTGACCATCGGCACAATCCATGACGTTGGCCAATAACAACAATATAGCAGCCGATAGAAGGTTCGATTTGATAAAGAGAATGGCAGAACCCAACCCCAATAACATCCCTAAATAGGTGATATGGTTCGGTTTTATTCTCGACCAGGAAACAGCCTTGACAAAAATAAAACCAAATAATCGATAAAAATACAGATCGATGATTTCTTCGATTTCTGTATCCTTTAGCGACCTCTTATATTCGCGCCACAAATTGTTCACCAGAGTATCCTAAATCTTTTATTTTAAATTTTACATATTTTTTTGTTTTTTGTCAATATAATTTTATTGAAGATGATCCCTGACCTCAATTGAGCGAATAGCGCTCAAGAGGCTATCTTGCAAAAGTCGAAAACCTTCGTAAAATCAGGAAATCGCTCAGATGAGGATGAACCTTTTCAATTTTATCCTCACAGCTCATCTTCGACCGGTTTCCCCTCCAACAAACCCAACAGATTATCTGCCGCCCGCTTTTGCAGATCTCGAGCCGCAAACAGCGAATACCACGCATAATGACCAGTAGCGACCACACGGGGATGTTGTAGTAGCTCTCTCATGTTTTCCGCTGGCGGCTCATCGGTGAAAACATCTAAACCGACGCTATGAATTTTATTCTCCTGTAGCGCCGGTAATAACGCAATCTCATCCACAACCGGTCCCCGAGCGGTATTTATGAGAATGGGACGCTTTCTCATGAGAGCGAATTCTTTGGCTCCGATTAAATGGTAGGTTTCCTCCGTTAAATTGCAATGTAGACTGATGGCATCACACTCGGTCAAGATGTCGATCAGTTGGCATCGTTCGGCACCGACTTCGCTGAATCGCTCGAATGGTATGTAAGGGTCATTGGCAATAATCTTTTTGAATAAACTCTGTGCCTTGCGGCAGAGCGCGCCGCCGATTCGTCCCAAGCCGACAATGCCCAGCGTCATCTCTCGTAGTTCCAGAATATCGGCGAACGGTGGCTGGGTGAAATTTGGATAGAAACCTTGTTGCGCCGGCAGCAATCCTCGGGCACAGGCGAGCAGCAGCATCAAAGCGTGATCGGAAACGCTGTGCGAAGCATAGCCCTGCACATTGGCCACACGAATCTGACGCCTTTTTGCCTCCTGAAGGTCGATGTTGTCGTACCCGGTGCCATAGCGGACAATGGCTTTTAAATGAGGCAGAGTCTGCAAAAAATCGGCGTCGATCACCGTCCAGCGCACGAAAATTCCCACCGCATCGCGGGAAAAATCTTGCTTGGCTCGGCGATCATGACGCTCGCCGGTGAAAACACGGAATTCATAACCATGTTTCCGAAACAGCTCCTCTTCATAAGCATAAGAATCATATCCTTGATCGATGACGACGATGCTGGACATCTTTGCTTTTCTCCTGTGATGATTATTTTCTCAAGACTTTTGTGTTTACGATCTTCTCAATTTCGCTTTAATCTCGCTCCCACGGTCTTCTTAGGAGTACAAACCGGAGGGCGGGCATTCCTGCCCGCCATTCTATCTTACACGCATAGTCTACTTACAAGCGCAAATGATTGGCTTTGAAGTGCTGCGCCTCGGTTGCGCTTTATCTTCCACCACAGAGGACACAGAGCCTACAACGAAGCGAAAGAAAAAAAACGCAGAGATTCCTCATCCTCGCGGATGTCGTCAGGGACGACTCCTTGCCAATTATTGATATTTTTTATCATCATCACAACCCCGCCGCTCTTCGGTGAAATAAATACCAAAACGCCGAAGGTGTGAAATAATTATAGCAAAATCAAAAATAAGCATTCAACCCGGAACGGGTGACATGATAAAATTTTTGAGCGCAAATTTTGGCGTGCGACACCTCGGCGATGCTTTGTTTTTTTCACCACAGAGGCCACAGAGAGCACAGAGCCTACAACGAAGCGAAAGAAAAAAAACGCAGAGCTTCATCATCCTCGCGGACGTCGTCAGGGATGACTTTACCAATTATTATTTTTTATGCGTATAAGCCCACCTCCGCTCTTCGGTGATAAAATACCAAAACGCCGAAGGCGTGAGACGATTATAGCAAGAGAAAAAATAGATGTCTAACCCGGAACGGGTGACATGATAATATTTTTGAGCACAAATTTTGGCGTTCGCCACCTCGGTGATGCTTTGTTGTTTCCACCACAGAGGCCACAGAGAGCACAGAGCCTACAACAAGGCGAAAGAAAAAAAACGCAGAGCTTCCTCATCCTCGCGGACGTCGTCAGGGACGACTCCTTGCCAATTATTGATATTTTTTATCAACATCACAAACCCGCCGATCTTCGGAGATAAAATACCAA